>Ga0213858_10000138_pt1 | contig 32726 bp, 35 predicted proteins | sample PICome_FD_160122 | JGI IMG/M metagenome (GOLD analysis project Ga0213858, IMG submission 160122) | Coastal seawater microbial communities near Pivers Island, North Carolina, United States - PICO245 | ecosystem: Environmental > Aquatic > Marine > Coastal | place: USA: North Carolina | collected... | reverse complement strand
TCGGGCCGCATTCCAACCCACCGTGCCGGCCCCGAGCACCACCACCCGGGCCGGACGCACGCCGGTGCAGCCACCGATCAGCACGCCGCGACCACCGTTCGGCCTCTCCAGCAGCCGCGCGCCCACCTGGGCCGCGAGCCGCCCGGCGATTTCGCTCATCGGCGCCAGCAGCGGCAGGCTGCCATTTTCGAGTTGCACCGTCTCGTAGGCCACGCCGGTTGTGCCCGCATCCAGCAGGGCCTGGCCCACCTTCGGGTAAGCGGCCAGATGCAGGTAGGTGAACAGCACCATGTCATCGCGAAGGAACCGGAACTCCTCCTCTTGCGGTTCTTTCACTTTCACCACCAGATGGGCAGCCCAGGCGGTGTCCCGGTCCACCACGTGGGCGCCGGCCGCTGCAAAGGCCGCATCGGCGATGCCGGCGCCATCACCGGCGCCGGCCTGCACGCGCACCTCCAACCCCTGGGTGACCAGATCCCTGACCCCATCAGGGGTGAGGGCCACCCGCTGCTCATCCGCTTTGATTTCGGTGGGAACCCCAATGCTCGCCATCGGAGCGGTGAGAACGGAGTGGGCCATGGCTGCGGGTCTGTTGCCTCAATCTGGCTCAGACGGCGGCGATCGGCAGCCGCCAGCCTGTGCCGAAAGCCTGACGGCTCACCTTCAATAGCGGCGGCGCCTGGCGTCGTTTGAATTCGGCTCGGCGGAACAGGCGCAGCACCCGGGTGACCGTGTCGGGGGCATGGCCCCGCTGCAGTAACGCCTCCTCACCACAATGCTCTTCGATCAGGTCGCGCAGCAGCGGATCGAGCACGGCGTAATCGGGCAGAGAATCGCTGTCTTTCTGGTCGGGCTTCAATTCGGCGCTGGGGGGTTTCTCCCGGATGGCGCGCCCCACCAGTTCGCCGCTGGCCGGCAGCCCCAGCTCGCTGCGGCATGCCTGGCTGGCGGGATTGTCGAGCCAGTCGCAGAGCGCGAAGACGGTCGATTTGTAGAGGTCACCGATCACCGCCAGGCCTCCGTTCATGTCGCCATAGAGGGTGCAATACCCCACTGCCAGTTCCGACTTGTTGCCGGTGGAGAGCAGCAACTGCCCCTGCTGGTTGGCCACGGCCATCAATAGGGTGCCGCGGATACGCGACTGGAGATTCTCGGCGGTTACATCCGCTGGCGGACCATGGAGCACCGGCGTCAGTGTGGCAGCGAAGCTGGCCATGAGCGCCTCGATTGGTGTGGTGTCGGTGTGGAGGCCCAGCCGTTTCGCTAAAGCGTCGGCATCCTCGATCGAGCCCCTGGAGCTCCAGGGGGAGGGCATCAGCAGGGCCTGCACCCGATCGGCCCCGAGGGCAGCGCAGGCGATCACGGCCACCAGGGCGGAATCGATGCCTCCACTGAGGCCGAGCAGGGCGCGCTGGAAGCCACATTTGCCGGCGTAATCGTGCACCCCCAGCACCAGAGCGCGAAGCAGTTGCTCTTCGCGGCTCATGGCGACGTGATCGCGCCTGGTCGCTGAGGGACCTTTGGGGCTGAGCTCAGAAGCGGCGGGAGTGCTGCCGGCATCCCAGAGGTCCACTGCTTCCTTGCAGATCGGCAGCTGCAGGGCGAGCGTGGGTGCGGCCTGATCTTCCTCCCTGGGGCGGTCGATCACAAAGCTGCCGCCATCAAAGATCAGCTCATCGTTGCCGCCCACCTGATTCACATAGATCACCGGGCAGTTGAGGCGGGCGGCGGCCCGAGCGGCCAGCTCGCGGCGCAGGGGGGATTTCTTCTGGGCGAACGGGGAGGCGGAAAGATTGAGCAGCAGATCCACGCCGAGCGGTTCGAGGGCCGCCACAGGATCGGGGCCTGTGAGCCGCTGGTTCTGGAGCGCGGGCTCCACCCAGAGGTCTTCGCAGATGGTGAGTCCCAGACGCCAGGACTGCCCGGCCAGGTTGAGGGTCAGGCAGGAGGGGCCGCTGGCGGCCCGGAAGTAGCGGCTTTCATCAAACACGTCGTAGCTGGGGAGCAGCTGTTTGCGGCCCACCACCTGCCACCGTCCCCCCTGGATCAAGGCCACGGCATTAAACAGATGGGGCAGAGCGCTGTCGCCAGCCGGTTCCACCACGCCCACCAGAACGGCCAGGGCTGGGGCGAGGTCGTGCAGGTCTTGGCTCAGGTGGTCCATCACCGTCTGTTGCTGCGCCACCCCGCTGGGGTTGAGCAGCAGGTCGCGCGGGGGATAGCCCCAGAGCGAGAGTTCCGGCGTTAGCAGTAGATCCGCCGGTTCGCTCTGCTGCTGGCTCTGTTGGCAGGCGGCGAAGATGCGCGCGGCGTTGCCAGGTAGATCGCCCACCAGTGGATTGATCTGGGCCAGGGCGATGCGCATGGATCTTCAGCCCGAGCCGGGGGCAAAACCATAGAAATTGTGCTTCAGCAGCAGGGGGTGCAGGGCCGCTGGAATCTGGTCCGCGGCCGGCCGTTGCCGGATGCTCGAACTGGCCGTTGCCGGAATCGTGAGCGGCAAGATCTCCACCTGGCCGCCCAGGTCGCGCAGTTGATCGAGATCCTGGTGCTGGATCGGCCAGCCTTGGCGGGGCACGATCACCAGCCGGCAGCGTTGCAGCAGCGATGCCGCGTCTTTCCAGTGGGGGATCTGGCCAGTGAGGTCACTGCCCACCACAAAGCTGAGGGGGCAACCGGGCCAGCGCGCTTCGGCGCGTTGCAGGGTGGTGATCGCATACGGGCTGCTGAGCTCCTGCACCAGCTGCAACCGGGGGGCCTGCATCGACCGCACGAGGGTGCTGAGCAATTCGAGGCGCTGCTCCAGGGGGATGGCGTGCTGCTTGGAGGGGTTGTCGCTCGCCCAGGTGGCCACCTGGGCAAAGCGATGGGTCAGTCCCTCCAGCAGGGCCTGATGCCCGCAGGTGGGCGGATCGGCGCTGGTGCCGAACAGGGCAAGGCCAGGATCTGCCGTCATGGCAGCAGCTCTCGCAGGCCGCTCCGATCCCGGCGCTGGGGCCACGCCATCAGAAGTCTCCCCAGCGTGGCGTCCTGCCAGGCGAGCCGTTTCAGCAGGCTGGTGGGCTGTGGTTGGCTCCGCCGGCCTCTGCCCCGTTGCTCCAGCAGCCAGCGAGCGGTGAGTCGCCCGGTGCGGTGGGTGGTGTGGACGGCCAGAACCGCCTGGGCCATGGCCACCGGTGCCGCTGGCGCCAGGGAGAGCCCGGCCGTGAATGGGGCCGCCACCAGCAGCAGCTGGCGGACACCGCTGAGGGCCACCTGAATGCCCAGTTGGGCCCCGCCGATCAGGGCGTTGTGGCCGGAGAGCCGCTGCAGCAGCCGGCGGGCGGCGGGTCCCCCCATGGGCAGGTCATAAAGCTGGCAGAGCTGCACCACCAGGGCCGTGTCGCAGGCGAGACCTCCGGCCAGGTCCAGCAGCACCAAGGGATTGGCGGCGACACCCGCCGCCTTGAGGGCGGCGTAGCGACCGATCAGTCCCTGGGCCGCCTGACGCCTGCGTTTCAGGCGACCAGCCTCGAGCGCCTGTTGCAGTCGTTCCGCCTGGCGCAAGGCGTTGAGGGCGAGCAGGGCCGGCCCCTGCGCCTCCAGCCACTGCTGCAGGCCTGTGGCCAGCGCCGCAATCCGGGCGGCCATGGCCCGGCTGCGCACCCGGCCGTCCTCCAGCCGCACCGCCTGACGCGGTGCGGCGGCCACCGCCACGGGGGCGACCATGCCGTTGGGGAGTCGCCGCTGGATGCTTTGCAGCAAGGCGTCGAGCTCGTGTGGGGGCCAGCAATCGCTGCGGTTGAGTACCGGCAGCACGGGTTTGCCGCCGTCGCGCAGGGCCTCGAGGGCATCCAGCTCCACACGGGTGATGTCGCCATCCAGCACCAACAACACCAGATCGGCCTGCAGCGCCACCCGAGCGGCCAGCCGGGCCCGTCCGGCGGCGGCGACCTCATCGATGCCTGGAGTGTCCACCAGATCCACGCCCGTCAGCCCCGGCACAGCGATCGGCCAGGGCACGGCCTGCTGTTGGCGGGTGCAGCCATGGGCCACGTCGGTGGCCAGCACTGCCTCCCCCACCAACGCATTCACAAGGCTCGATTTCCCCACACCCACACGCCCGAACACCGCCACCCGCAGCCGTCGCTGAGCCAGCCGATCGAGTTGGCGTTCCAGCGCCTTGAGGTTGCCGGCCAGCAGCGTGGTTTCCCTCGGGGTGAGGTGCAGCTCCGCACGCCACTGCTCCAGCAGCTGCAGGCAGCGTTTCAGGGTGGATGGCCCGCCTTCGCAGGTATGGGTGGGATCGCTGGCTCTCATTCCGGTATCCCCACGCCCGCACCCTTGCGCCACCAGCCGGCTAGCACCGCCAGCACCGCATCGGCACCGATCACGCCCACAAAGCCGCCGAACTCATCCACCACCACGCGCACACCGCTGTTGTCGCGTCGGAAGCTGGTGAGCAAGCGGTCGGCCCGAATCATCTCGGGCACGAACTCCACCGGCTCGCAGAGATCAGCGGCGCTGAGCTGACCACGCTGCTCCAGCAGGGCTTTCAGCAGCTGGTCGCGGCTGGCCACCCCGAGCACCCGATCCACCTCGGCGCCGAGCACCACCCACCAGGCCGAGGGGTTCGCCAGCAGCTGGGGGCGGAGGGCCTCCAGTGTTGCCGCACCCTCCAGGGTGGGTGCGGCCACGCGGGGGGTCATCAGATCCCTGGCGGTGAGGTCATTGAGTTGGAACACCTTGGCGATCATCGCCGCCTCATCAGCTTCGATCTGTCCTTTCTGGGAGCCGAGGCGTGCCAGCAGCCGGATTTCGTTCTCGTCGGTGCTGATTTCGTTCTCTTCACTGATCGCCGGCAGCAAGCGCTCCAGCAGCAGCACCAGGGGGCGCATCAGCACCCCGAGCCAGTGCAGCACCGGCGCGCTGGCCAGGGCCACGGGGAGGGCGAGACGGGTGCCGATCGCCTTGGGAAGAATTTCACCCAGCAGAATCACCAGCACGGTGAGGGCCACAGAAAACAGCGGCAGGGCCACGTCGCTGAACTGGTTTTTCTGAAACACCCAGGCGGCGTAGCCGCCGAGCATCATGCTGCCGAAAATGTTGAAGCCGTTGTTGGCGATCACCAGCACCGAGAGGGTGCGTCCAAGGCGCTGGCGCAGTTGGGCCAGCCGACGCGCCCCCGCTGGTGGACCTGTGCGTCCGGCCAGCTCGTGCACGCGCACAGGATTGACTGTGAGCAGGGCTGCCTCGACGCCGGAGCAGAGGGCGGATCCAGCCAGCACCACCACCACCATCAACAGCAGGATCAGCAGGTCGGTGGTCATGCCGGGTTGCTTTGCCTGCCATCCTGACGGTTCCCTGTCACTCTGTCTCCGCCGTGATCGACCAGCAGCGTCATTCCCAGCGACGTGAGCGCTGTTTCGCTGAGCTCGGTGGTGCGGCCGCGGTGATCCCGGCGGCGACGCTGGTCACACACCATGCCGATTGCGAGTGGCCGTTCCGGCAGGACAGCGACTTCTGGTATCTCACCGGATTCGACGAACCCGATGCCGTGGCGCTGCTGTTGCCCCACCGAGCGGAGGGTGAGCGCTACGTGCTGTTTGTGAATCCGCGCGAGCCCGGTGCCGAGGTGTGGACCGGCCGGCGCTGGGGCTGTGAGGGAGCGGTGGAGCACTACGGGGCGGACATCGCCCACCCCCGCGATGAGCTGGAACAACGCCTGCCGGAGTATCTCAAGGGTGCGGAGGGCATCGCCTTTCGGGTCGGGCGGCATCCCGCCGTGGAACCCCTGGTGCTGAAGGCCTGGGCCCAGCAGCTGGATCGGGCGCCGCGCAGTGGTGCAGCGGCCCTGGGGTTGGTGGCTCCCTGCCCGATGCTGCATCGGCTGCGATTGCGCAAGGAGCCGGAGGAGCTGGTGCGTCTGCGGCAGGCCTGCCGCATTTCGGCGGAGGCCCATGAGCTGGCCCGCGCTGCTGTGGAGCCGGGGATGGGCGAACGACAGGTGCAGGCCCTGATCGAACAGCATTTTCTCGCCGCCGGGGCCCGCGGGCCGGCCTATAGCTCGATCGTGGCCGGTGGCGACAACGCCTGCGTGCTCCATTACATCGACAATCGGGATCTCTTGCGCGACGGAGATCTGCTGCTGATCGACGCAGGCTGTTCCCTTCCCGACTACTACAACGGTGACATCACCCGCACTTTTCCAGTGAACGGGCGCTTCCGTGCGGAGCAGCGGCAGCTGTATGAACTGGTGCTGTCGGCCCAGGAGGCCGCAGTGGCGGCGGTGCAACCGGGTGCGACCGCGGAGGATGTGCATCAGACCGCCCTGCGGCAGCTGGTGGAGGGTTTGCTGGAGCTCGGTCTGCTGTGTGGCGAGGTCGATGGCGTGATTGAGCAGGGCGCCTACCGCCACCTCTACATGCATCGCACCGGCCATTGGCTCGGGTTGGATGTGCACGATGTGGGGGCCTATCGCCTCGGTGAGCATCCGGTGGAACTGGAGCCGGGCATGGTGCTCACGGTGGAACCGGGGCTTTACGTGAGCGATCGCTTGCCCGTGCCGGAGGGGCAGCCGGCGATCGAGGAGCGCTGGAAGGGCATCGGCATCCGCATTGAAGATGACGTGGCCGTGCGCGATCGCGCTGAGGTGGCCTGCGGCCATGAGGTGCTCACGGCCGCAGCCGCCAAGAGCCTGGCGGCGATGGAGCGCTGAGCGGCGATTCCACCATCTGGCGATCACACAACCTGCAGGGCAACCCACACCACCCCCACGGTGAGCAGCATCAGGCTGACCAGCATCAGCAAACCGTGATGCAGCGCACTTCGGGATTCGGATCCCGCCTCAGGCGCATGGGACATGTCCCTGCGCAACACGCTTCAAGGCCTTCCGTTCATGGCGCTGATGCCGGTTCCAGAGCGTGACACCAGTCCAGGGCGGCGGTGGTGCTGGGCAGCACCCGATCTGCACCCGCTTCCTGCAGGCGTGGTTCGTGGTGGCGTCGCGCTGAGGTCTGCTCCGCTCCATGCAGATGGGGTGGTGCCACCGCCAGGCTCACGAAGGTCTGGTCTGGGCAACGTTCGCGTGCGTGAACCACCGTCTGCACGTCGGCGACGGTGTCGCCCAGGTACGCGATCGGGGGGCTGCCGGCACCCAGGGGTGCCTGAAGAAGGCTCTGGGCCAGGTGGAGCAGGCCGGTGGGATCCGGCTTGTCGGGGGCATCGCCCATGGCGATCAGGGGAGGGGACTCCAGCCCCAGCCGCTGGCTGAGCAGGAAGCGAGCAGAGGGGGGCTCAGCGCCGCTCACGAAGCCCCAGGTCACGGCCATCGCCGTGAGGTCGCTGAAGAACTGCCGTTCCACCAGCAAGGGTTCATCGGTGATGAAACCGGTCCAGGCACGGGGATCGCCATCCGGCTGCTCGCCGAAATAAAAACGGCTGAACACCTCCACCAGATCCGGTCTTGGCGGCAGGGTGAAGGCGTTGTTCTCACCCGCCTGGGCCTGGCGCCGTCGCAGCAGCTCCAGACTGGCGTCCCAGTCATTGTTCCATCGCCCCTCTCCCTTGAGGGCATCGATCACTCCTGGTTCAGGTCGCCAGCCGCAGTAGTGCTCCACGGTCGCCTGCAGGGCGCGCCGATAGCTGCCGGCCACATTGCGGATCACGCCATCGATGTCAAAAAGAAGAAGGCAGCGGGGCCGATCCTTGGAACGCTTCAGCAGGGGCGATCGCGGGTGGCTGGTAGGTTAGTTGTTTGTCCTGATTTCTTGAGCGCTGACACCATGACGGTTTCCGAAGGCGCTGCAGCCGACCAGGAGGTCGCGACCGCAGCACCAGCAGTCGAATCCGCTCTCGAACCTGCGGCGGCCGAGCAGGCTCAGGAGGCCACGGAAGGCCGTCCGGTGATGCGGGGCGGCAGTGCGGCTCTGGCGTCCGCCACGATCGATGCTGATGGGGTTCCCTCCGGTTACACCCCCAAGGCGGATGAGGGGCGCTTTCTGCTGAAGATCCTCTGGCTGCCCGACAACGTCGCTCTGGCCGTTGACCAGATCGTGGGCGGTGGTCCGAGCCCGCTCACCTCCTACTTCTTCTGGCCCCGCGAGGACGCCTGGGAGACCCTCAAGACCGAGCTGGAGGGCAAAAGCTGGATCACGGACAACGAGCGTGTCGAGGTCCTGAACAAGGCCACCGAAGTGATCAACTACTGGCAGGAAGAGGGCAAGGGCAAGAGCCTCGAAGAAGCCAAGCTCAAGTTCCCTGAAGTCACCTTCTGCGGCACTGCCTGAGGTTGGGTTGCCATTGCCTCTTGGGTACAGATCGACACAAGCGGACCATGTCATGACCGCCCTTTCGGGCGGTTTTTTGATGGCTGATCGCGACCCGCGGGCAAAAAAAATCTCCCCGGAGGGAGACGCGTCTGGCACTTGAACGGAGACGACGATTGGATGAAATTATTTAGCTGCCTGAACACGGGCGCGGGCCCGATCGAGGGTCTGCTGTGCCTTCACCTTCTCTGGAGACGGTGACTGACCTTCCATGCGAGTCACGGTTGCTCGGGCTTGTTCCAGTTCGGCTTCAGCTTCACTGGCATTGATGCAGCTGCCCAGTTCCGCCGAATTCACGAGCACCGTCACTTCATCAGCTTCCACTTCGGCAAAGCCTCCCATCAACGCGATGGATTGCCAGCCATTGGTGTCGCGGACGCGCAACACCCCCACATTCAGAGCAGCAAGCAACGACACATGGCCTGGGAGGATACCGAGCTGACCGGTGGTGCTGGGGAGGATCACCTCATCAGCACGTCCATCAAAAACGTTCTGGTCTGGGGCCAGAACGCGAAGGGTGAGTGACATGAACCTTGAATCGGAGGGATGAGCGGACGAGGGATCGCAATCAAGGGGTGTACATCACACCCCCCAACCGATCACTTGGATTCAGCGTTGATCTTCTCAGCCTTGGCTTTGACCTCGTCGATGTTGCCAACGAGATAGAAGGCCTGTTCAGGAAGGTGGTCGAGCTCACCAGCCAGAATTTGATTGAAGCCAGCGATGGTTTCTTCCAGCTTCACATACTTACCAGGCATGCCGGTGAAGATCTCAGCCACGAAGAAGGGCTGGGACAGGAACTTCTCGATCTTGCGGGCGCGGTCCACGGTGCGACGATCGTCCTCTGAGAGCTCATCAAGGCCAAGAATCGCGATGATGTCTTGCAATTCTTTGTAGCGCTGCAGGGTGGACTGCACAGCCCGGGCCGTGCGGTAGTGCTCATCACCCACCACAGCCGGTTGCAGCATGGTGCTGGTGGAGTCGAGAGGATCCACAGCCGGATAAATACCTTTGGAAGCCAGGGCACGGTTCAACACCGTGGTGGCATCGAGGTGGGCGAAGGTGGTAGCCGGTGCCGGGTCCGTCAGGTCGTCAGCTGGAACGTAGACAGCCTGGATCGAGGTGATCGAACCTTCGACAGTGGAAGCCACGCGCTCCTGCAGAGCGCCCACGTCGGTGCCGAGGGTGGGCTGATAGCCCACAGCGGAAGGCATGCGGCCCAGCAGAGCGGAAACTTCAGATCCAGCCTGAACGAAACGGAAGATGTTGTCGATGAACAGCAGCACGTCCTGCTTGTTCACATCACGGAAGTGCTCAGCCATGGTGAGAGCCGAGAGGCCCACGCGCATGCGGGCTCCGGGGGGCTCGTTCATCTGGCCGTAGCAAAGAGCCACCTTCGACTTGGAGAGGTCATCGGCGTTGATCACACCGGAATCCTTGAATTCCTCATAGAGATCATTGCCTTCGCGGGTGCGCTCACCCACACCGCCGAACACTGACACACCGCCGTGCTCCTTGGCGATGTTGTTGATCAGCTCCTGAATCAAAACAGTTTTGCCGACACCAGCACCTCCGAACAGACCGACCTTGCCGCCCTGGCGATAGGGCGCGAGCAGGTCGATCACCTTGATGCCGGTCTCGAACACCTTGGGCTTGGTCTCGAGTTCGGTGAGTTTGGGGGCTTCGCGGTGGATCGGAGCTGTGACGGTGGCATTGACCGGGCCCTGTTCATCAACGGGCTCGCCGAGCACATTGAAAATGCGTCCAAGGGTGGCTTCGCCAACAGGAACCGAGATGGCAGCACCTGTATCCACCGCTTCCATGCCACGCACCAGTCCGTCGGTGCTGCTCATGGCAACGGCGCGGACGCGGTGATCACCCAGCAACTGCTGGACCTCGGCGGTGAGTGCCACCTGCTGGCCGGTGGCATTAATGCCTTCGATCCGGAGTGCATTCAGAATCTTGGGCAGCTTGCCGGCAGGAAATTCCACATCCAGAACCGGGCCGATCACCTGACGGACAACACCCTTGGTACCGGCGGAGGCGGGAGCAGCAGCGGCCATAAGAAAGGAGGAGTTCGAGGGAACGGAGAGCAAGATCAATGCCCTGGAGGCATTCCCTTCCTGAGCGGCGCAACCATACCACCGCAATGGCGGCCTTTGCTGGGTTCGGTCACCCGCACGCCGAGGTGCTGGCGGAGGCCTGGATCAGAGGCATAGGTTGGCACTCGTCGGCCCCGAGTGCCAGCTCGTGCCGGCCCGTGGCGCCTCGCGCCTCCTGTTCCTGCTCCTGCATTCACCCATGGCAGCTGTTTCCCTCAGCGTCTCCACCGTCAAACCCCTTGGAGATCGCGTTTTCGTCAAAGTGTCTGAGTCGGAGGAGAAGACCGCCGGTGGCATCCTTCTGCCCGATACCGCCAAGGAAAAGCCCCAGGTGGGCGAGGTGGTCCAGGTGGGTCCCGGTAAGCGCAATGACGACGGCTCCCGCCAGGCTCCTGAAGTCGGCGTTGGCAACAAGGTGCTCTACAGCAAGTACGCCGGTACCGACATCAAGCTCGGCAGCGATGAGTATGTGCTGCTGTCCGAGAAGGACATTCTCGCCGTCGTGGACTGAGGGTTTTGCCCCACAGGCTTAGCCCTCGCGGCGAAAGCCTGATTGTTTGACTGACCGTTTTCACATCCTCATTAATCCCCGCCTCCCATGGCCAAGCGCATCATTTACAACGAGAACGCCCGTCGCGCGCTCGAGAAAGGCATCGACATCCTTGCGGAGTCCGTTGCTGTCACCCTCGGTCCCAAGGGCCGCAATGTCGTTCTCGAGAAGAAGTTCGGCGCTCCCCAGATCATCAACGATGGCGTCACCATCGCCAAGGAGATCGAGCTCGAGGATCACATCGAGAACACTGGTGTGGCCCTGATTCGTCAGGCTGCTTCCAAGACCAACGACGCCGCCGGTGACGGCACTACCACCGCCACAGTCCTGGCGCACGCCATGGTGAAGGCCGGACTGCGCAACGTGGCCGCCGGTGCCAATGCGATCACCCTCAAGAAGGGCATCGACAAGGCTGCCGATTTCCTCGTCGGCAAGATCAAGGAGCACGCCAAGCCGATCAGCGACAGCAACGCCATCGCTCAGGTGGGCACCATTTCCGCCGGCAACGATGAGGAAGTGGGTCGGATGATCGCCGACGCCATGGACAAAGTCGGCAAGGAAGGCGTGATCTCCCTGGAAGAGGGCAAGTCGATGACCACCGAGCTGGAGGTCACCGAGGGCATGCGTTTCGACAAGGGCTACATCTCCCCCTACTTCGCTACCGACACGGAGCGGATGGAGGCCGTCCTCGACGAGCCCTACATCCTCCTCACCGATAAGAAGATTGGTCTGGTGCAGGACCTGGTGCCCGTGCTCGAGCAGATCGCCCGCACCGGCAAGCCCCTGCTGATCATTGCTGAAGACATCGAGAAAGAAGCGCTCGCCACCCTGGTGGTGAACCGTCTGCGTGGTGTGCTGAATGTGGCGGCCGTCAAGGCTCCCGGCTTCGGAGATCGCCGCAAGGCCATGCTCGAAGACATGGCTGTGCTCACCAATGGCCAGCTCATCACCGAAGACGCCGGCCTCAAGCTCGAGAACGCCAAGCTCGAGATGCTGGGCACCGCCCGTCGCGTGACCATCAATAAAGACACCACCACCATCGTGGCCGAAGGCAACGAGGGGGCCGTGAAGGCGCGCTGCGAGCAGATCAAGAAGCAGATGGACGAAACCGAGTCCACCTACGACAAAGAGAAGCTTCAGGAGCGTCTCGCCAAGCTCGCCGGTGGTGTGGCTGTGGTGAAGGTGGGTGCAGCCACCGAAACCGAGATGAAGGACAAGAAGCTTCGCCTCGAAGATGCCATCAACGCCACCAAGGCGGCTGTTGAGGAGGGCATCGTCCCTGGCGGCGGCACCACCCTGGCCCATCTCGCTCCTGCCCTGGAGGAGTGGGCATCTGGCAACCTCAGCGGCGAAGAGCTGATCGGTGCCAACATCGTGTCAGCGGCCCTGACCGCTCCTTTGATGCGCATCGCTGAGAACGCCGGTGTGAACGGTGCTGTGGTGGCAGAAAACGTGAAGGCCAAGCCTGTCAACGAGGGCTACAACGCAGCCAATGGCGAGTATGTCGATATGCTGTCGGCCGGCATTGTCGATCCCGCCAAAGTGACCCGCTCCGGTCTGCAGAACGCTGCCTCGATCGCCGGCATGGTTCTGACCACAGAGTGCATTGTGGCCGATCTTCCCGAGAAGAAGGAAGCTGCTCCTGCTGGTGGCGGCATGGGCGGTGGCGACTTCGACTACTGATCGAAGGTTTCGCAATGATCAACAGTTCACCCCCGCTGCGGCGGGGGTTTTTTTATGCCGACTGTTTCATGCCAACCGCTTCATGCCCATTGCTTCGTTCTCGAGTGGCGCGAAGCCTTGCGCCGAGGGGCGTCAGCGAAGCCAGCCAGCACTCAGGATCACCGCCAGGCTGAGGAAGATCGCCAGGCAGGTCCAGGTGAAGCGGTTCAGCGTGGCTTCAGCACTGCTGGCGCTGGTGAACATCGAGCTGCCGCTGGCGGCCAGCCCTCCCATGCCATCGCCCTTAGGGCTATGCAGCAGCACGAGCAGGATGAGCAGCACGCCGCTGCCGATCCAGATCCAGGAGAGAACGGAGGTGAGCATGGAATGGGGGATCAGACGGGTTGGGGCAGGCGGGAGCGCGAGGCGACGGCATCGATCGTTTCGATCAGGCTCGCACCCGACATGGCGTCGGGTTTGGGCAGATCAAGCAATTGCAGCAGGGTTGGAGCAATGTCAGCGAGACCACCGTTGTCACGCAACTGGATCGCATTCCCCAGACCGGGCAACTTGCGCCGCTCACCTTCCACCAGAATCACCGGCACCGGATTGGTGGTGTGGGCGGTCCAGGCCTGACCATCAGGGCCCTGCATCACTTCAGCGTTGCCATGGTCGGCGGTGATCAGCATCGTGCCACCCATGCGGCCTACCGCGTCCAGCAGGCGGCCGATGCAGTGATCCACTTCCTGGATCGCTTCCGTGGCTGCGGCCATCACCCCGGTGTGACCCACCATGTCGGGGTTGGCATAGTTGATCACGATCAGGGAATAGATCCCCTTCTCGATGGCGGCAATGCAGCTGTCGGTGAGACTGGCCGCGGCCATGGCGGGAGCTTGATCGTAGGTGGCCACCCGCGGTGAAGGCACCAGGTGACGATCTTCCCCGTCCAGCGGTTGCTCGATCCCACCGTTCATGAAGTAGGTGACGTGAGGATATTTTTCCGTTTCTGCTGTGCGGTATTGCTTCAGACCGTGCTCCGCCACCACCTGACCGAGCAGCTGATCGAGTGATTCCGGCGGGAAGGCCACAGCCACTGGCAAGTCGGCTTCGTATTGGGTGAACGTCACCACGTTCAGCCTGGGGTGATGCCCGCGCTCAAAGCCATCAAAGTGCTCGAGACAGAGCGCCTGAACCAGTTGACGGGCCCGGTCGGGGCGGAAGTTGAACATCACCAGTCCATCTCCATCGCACAGGCACCGATTGTTCAGACGCACCGGTTCGAGGAATTCATCTGTGGTGCCCTGGGAATAGCTCGCTGCCACCGCTTCGGCGGCGCTCAGGCCGCTGCTGGGGAGCGTGGGATCGGTGAGCAGGGCATGGGCCTTGCTGGTGCGCTCCCAGCGATGATCCCGATCCATGGCCCAGTAGCGACCGCAGAGACTGGCCAGTTCGCCCACGCCGCTGGAGTGGATGGCCTCCTCCACCTGGCGGATGTAGCGGGGCGCACTGTCGGTGGGGGTGTCGCGACCGTCGGTGATCGCATGAATGGCCACGCGCTCCAATCCTTCGGCGGCGGCCCAGCGCAGCAGGCCGCAGAGGTGATCCACGTGGCTGTGAACGCCTCCATCGGAGCAGAGCCCGAGCAGATGGAGCGTGCCGCCGCTCCGGTGCAGGTCTGCGGCCAGCTCCCGCAGAGCCTCTCGCTCCCCCAGTTGACCGTCGCGCACGGTTTGGCTGATGCGCACCAGCTCCTGGCGGATGATCCGGCCGGCTCCGATCGTGAGGTGGCCCACCTCCGAGTTCCCCATCTGCCCATCCGGGAGACCGACATGGGCGCCGCTGGCTTCGATCAGAGCGTGGGGATAGGCGTGCCACAGAGCATCCATCACCGGTGTCTGCGCGCTGCGGATCGCGTTGTGATCCGATCCTTCCCGATATCCCCAACCGTCAAGAATGGTCAGCACAACAGGGGCGATGCCGCCTGAGTGACGAAAGCTCTTCTCACTGGTGTTCGGCACGTTTACTCCGCAACGATCAGTTCTTAAAGGCTTCTCCAGATTCAAGTTACCGCGAGGCCTATCCCCATGAGCCTGGAAACCTGTCATGCGTCAGCTTTCGCCCATGCCTCGGCCATACACTGAGCGCCAACCGAGCGGTTAAAAATGGCCGGTTCTGTTGAATCTGAACGGATTGAGATTCTCTCGGCCCATGAGCTGGCGCGCACGCTGGCCCGCCTGTCATCGCAAGTGCTGGAAGCAGTCGACAGCATCGATGATCTGTTGTTGCTCGGCATCCCCACCCGTGGTGTTCATCTCTCAAAGGTTCTGGCCCGGCAGCTGGAGGATCTGACGGGCCGCACCATGGCCCAGGGCACGCTGGATCCCACCTTTCACCGCGATGATCTCGATCGGGTTGGCACCCGTCTGGTGCAGGCCACCGATCTACCGATCAGCGTCGAGGGCCGCACGGTGGTGCTCGTGGACGATGTGATCTTCACGGGTCGCACGGTGCGAGCTGCTCTGGAAGCAATCCAGACCTGGGGTCGGCCGTGTCGCGTGCTGCTGCTGGTGATGGTGGATCGCGGCCATCGTGAGCTCCCAATCCAACCCGATTTCTGTGGACGGGTTGTGCCGACGCGACGCACGGAAACGATTGAGCTGCGCTTGCTCGACCTCGATGGAGAAGAAGGTGTGTATCTACGACGCGACGAATCGGTCAGTTCAGCGCGGTGAGTTCGTCTTCCCGGAAGTGGGCCTTGTAGCGCCCGAAGGCCACCACCACCGGCAGGGTGGGGCTGATCGGGCGGCCCTTCCATTCACCGAGCAGGCTCACCACCTCACCTTCCTGACCCTGCAGATCGAAGCCCTCACCGCGGTGCTGGGGGTGGTTGTAGACCACGACGGTGGTTGAGACCGTCACTTTGTCTCCCGCTTGCATGGGCCCGTCGTCGCTGGGGCGCATTGTGTCATGCACCGGGTGGCCTCTGCCCTGATCAGGGCCTGCGGCAGAGGCTTTCCGGCCCGTCCTCGATCACCGTGCCACCCACATCGGCGCAGCCCGAGATGAAGGCCTGCCAGGGATCCATGCCCATGCGAATGCGTTGTTGCACGGCAGCGTCGAGTTCCGCCTGGGGAACGGTGTGGGCCGGCAGCTCACCGTGGCTGTGGTGCTCCTCCCGATCGCGGAGCGCATCGATCGCCGCTTCCACCTTGGTTCTCTCGGGAAGGGCTTTGCGCTGCCACCAGGGATGGTCGAGCTGATTGAGCAGCGAAAGGGCTTCCCACCATTTCTGGTCTTGCACCATCTTCTTCAACCGCTCGTGGTTGAGGCGGTTGCGGTTCCAGGTTTCCCTCAGGCTGTCGCTGAGGCGCGTGCCGGGGCGACCATCCCCTTGCTCGACCGGTTGGAGCAGGGTGATGGTGGCATCGAGATCGCCTTCCCGGAAGCGAAGAAGCGCCTGATTGCGGAGTTGATCGCGCCAACGCATCAGACGTTGGCGATCCTGTTGTTGTTCGCTGCTGCTGCCGATCGCCGAAGTCACCAGCTGTTCCTGGAGTCGCAGGGCTTGCGATCGGTCGCCTTGCTCCCAGGCCAGTTTGGCCTGGCGGCGGCGACAGGTCGCCTGTTCGCTCGGAGCTTTCTGGCCCAGCCAGCGCAGCGCGGCAAGCTGTTCGCTGTAACGGAGGCAGGCCTCCAGATCGCCCCGCTGGGCGGCGTCACGCAGACGTAGGGGGAGTTGCTGCTCCCACCAGTAGGCGACACCACACAGCAGGGCGACACCTCCCAGGGTCAGCCCGAGCCAGTAACGGGGCAGTGTGTGGCGGCGCAGCGCCAAGGTGATCAGGCGGAATCAACATCTTTCTATGTAGAGGCGCATTGGTTCTGATCGCGCTGTGGACGGACACCTCACCGCACGGTCGCCTCGCCCTATGGTCGCCTCGCCCTACGGTCGCCTCACCTCACGGTGCCGAGGACGAGAGAAGGCAGAGCCTTGCCGTTGCGGAGATCCTCGATCTCCACGCGCAGTCGGGATGCATCGTCGAGAGACCAACGCAGTCGCAGGCAGTCTTCGCCAGCTTTCCCCGCGGGCTGGAGCGGCACGGCGACAGGGTCGCCATCCCAGGCACGGATGCGGGGCGCGCGGTCACTGGACTGCAGGGTCGGCAGGCCATGGCGGAACACCACGTCGTGGTGTCCGACCACCTCGGGTTCCCCCAGCACCAGCTCCACCTGCCTCTGGTCGTCGCGTCCTGCGGCGAGGACGATCTCCAGGGACGTGGTGGTGGGCCAGGTCTGTCCAGCCATGAACAGCGGGTGCCAATGATGGCGGTTGCTGCGTCGGTCCCAGCAGCGCAGGGAAACACCGTGACGCAGCACGTCTCGGATCTCAACCCCAGGGGTCAGGGCCAGCGCACCACGGGCGACTGCCTCCACCGGGGCGGGAGTGAGCAGGGGAACGGGCCTGGTGCGACGCTCCAGCCAATCGCGCAGCAGGGGCAGTCGAGCGCCGCCTCCAACCGCCATCACTCCCTGAAGGTCCCCCAGATTCACCCCGTGGCGGCGGCCGCCGGCGAGGGTCTGCTCCAGCAGATCATCCAGGGCTTCAACCAGGCCGCGCTCATGGAGCAAACGGTTCAGCTCCTCTCGGTTCAGTCGCAGCTCATAGGGCGTTGCAGCATCGCCGGCGATGGCGAGTTCCGTGATGGTGGTTTGCGCATCGAGGTCAGGATCACTCAGGCGGCATTTCAGCCGCTCCGCCGCATTGAGCAGGGCCATTGGCAACACGCCCTCAGCGGTAGGGCTTGCGTCGGTGAGGTGATCGAGGATCCAGTGGTCCAGATCCCTGCCGCCCAGGCGCAAGCCTGCTTTTCCCAGCACCTTGGCGCAGCGAAGGACCTGACGACTGGATCCCAGCATCCGGCTGTTGAAGCGCAGCAGCTGGGCCAGAGGTGCTGCCCGTCCTTCGCCCCCCTCCAGGGCAACCAACGCCATGTCGATGGTGCTCCCCCCCAGATCCACCACCAGCAGCTTGGAGCCGGGCGGTAATCCCGCTCCGAGGGCCGCCGCCGTCGGTTCATCCACCAGGGCGATGGCGGTGACGGGCAGCGCCTGACAGGCACGCAGCAACCAGCTGCGATAGCCGCGGTAGTGGTCGATCGGCGCCGTCAGCACCAAGCGGTGCACGTTCAGTTGATTCGGCAGGCGACGCCAGATCTCTGCCAGCAACCGTTCGGCGGCCTCCTGCGCCGAGAGGTTGCGGCCGGCTTCGCCTGGTTCTGGGTTGCTGCCTGCGATCGAGCGTTTGAAATCCTTGAGCAGTTCCGGTCCGTCCCAGGCATTCAGGCCGCTGTCGATCACCTGGCGGCCCACCAGGGGGTGGGGGTCGTTTCTGTTTCTGAGCCACAACAGGCTGGGAACTTCGCCTGGTGTGCGGCTGATCGGGGGCAGATCGACCGGTTCCAGGTGACTGGAGCCATCCGCCTGGAAAGCGACCACGGTGGTGGTGCTGCCGAGGTCGATGGCCAGGGAGCCGCTTCGGGGGGAAACCTGAAGGTTTTCTTCGTCCGCCGGGGGGAGATCCACTGCCATGGGCAGGTTGGAGAAGTGGTGAGACTAAAGAGGATCGGTATGGACCGGTTGCAGCGTCTGGTGTTGTCCTTCTACCGCGAGGAGCCGCTGCTGGAGGCGAAGCTCGAACCGCTGCGGGATTGCAGGATCTCGCGCATCTGGGGCAGTGTTCGGATCGAGTGCCTCAGTGCCAGCCATCTCGAGGAGATCAGTGGTCTGTTGGAGCTGGTGCGCCGACCCCTGGCGGCCATGGGGCTCGGCCGTCAGATCGTGCTGAGGGTGCCGGGATCGCTGCAGCGCAGCTACCCCATGCACGTTCCCTTTCACAGCGACCTGCTCAATTAAGGTGATGGATCAAGCTTCGGTTAATCGCGCGTGATGAGTGCCGGTGTCAGTGCCCAGGATCTCGCCAAACGAGGCGAAAGTCTGATCCGCCAGTCGAGTAATCGCTACCTCACCACGGTACGGATTGCCTTCCGCGCCAAGCAGCGGCGCTTCGACGATTTCGATGGCTTGTTGGAGGAATCCAGTGTCAAGCCGGTCCAACGGGCCATTGTTGAACTCAGCGACGAGCAGGACCAACCTGACCTTCTGCCTGGATGATTCAGCGCGAGGGTCCCGGTTGGCGCCTGGCTTGGGATCCTGCCCGCTGCCGCTATCCCGTCTTGATTGGTGGTGAGGGATGGGCCTTTGAGTTGACTGGAGACGAGTGGCGAGAGCTTGTCTCCCTGATCACCGCCTTGATGGAGCAGCATCGCACGCTGATCGATCAGTTGATGGCTGAAGAGGCTTTGAGTCTGGAGTTGGAGCGCTTGCCCTGGTGGGGGTGTCTCGATGGTGATCGCGATCAATGGGATCTGCGGGTGGTTCTGCAGGGCGACGCCCTGGAGGAACGGGGCGTGGAAGGGCATTGGCCGGCTCCCGCAGCTCAGGCGATGGCGGCAGCGGTGAGAACGCTCTGGGATTCCCCGCCTTCATAAGCCCTGCTGATCATTTTCTTGGTTTTGTTTTTCCACGGTCGGCCGCGTGGTCTTGAGGGGGTTTTCCACAGGCTTTTGCGTGGCATGACGCGCCTGGGCCTCGGTTGTGGAAAAGTTGGCTTTCTGGTCCTGGCTCCCTTGACGGGCGGCGCGAGGCGACTTGTCTCGGCCTGTTCACCGCAACACAGGCCAGGAAAGGGCTTTGTGTCTGGAGTCTTATCGGGAGAACCGCTTGGAAGGGCGTCAAATTCGCCGCTTGACGTTGCCCTCAGGGTGTGGAGAACTGGTGAGCGTTTGAGGGGTCTGGGATGCGGTCAGGGCACGACATGGGGGTGTTGAACACAGGCGATGTTGCGGAAGCTGGGGCGCCTGTGTCGGTTGGGCTGCCCTCAGGCCATCGAGCTCCCGCCCCCCAGGTGGCTGAAACCGCGACCGTGAGTTTTCAGACCGAGCTTCCCGAACCGCTCCAGCAGGCCATGCGTCGTTTCATCGAGCGACACCCCAACTGGGACCACTACCGCCTTGTGCAGGCCGCACTGGCTGGCTTTCTGGTGCAAAACGGGGTCAGCTCCAGGTCGATCACCCGTCTCTATGTGGGCAATCTGTTTTGTCGCCAGTCCTTGCTTCAGGACGCCTGAGTCCGGCAGCTTGCCATCAGAACCAAGGCGCTCAAGGGGAGGCTGATGAGCAGCCCGAGGCAGGCACTCATCAGTCCCACGGCATTGAGTCCGAGAAGAAGGCCGATCAGGGCCAGCACCTTGAGGCGGTTGCCATTCACCAGGCGCCTGCTGTGCTCCATGGCGGCCAAAGGTCGATGACGGTGGTGCACCAGCAACGGGAAGGCCAGCAGCTGCCCGGCTGTCCACCCGCTCAGAGCAAGGCCGCCAGCGAGCAGCGCCGCTCCGGTTAACACGCCGCTATGGGCGATCAAGAGGGCGTTCAGTAGCTTCAGGACCATCAGTCCGCCGGCCAGGATCAGCAGCTCGAGAAGCAGCAGTGCCACGCCCTGACGCCAGAGCCACAGCCTTGTGATGGGTTGAGGATGGTTGTTGCCTTCTGGAGTGGCTCCTGACCCTGGGAGCAGGTGATCCGCCAGCTGCAGCAACGCCATGGCGGGAGCGATCGGCAGCAGCAGACTGCAGGCCACGAGCAGGTGGCCCAGGCTCGCGATCAGGGGCCAGCCACTGCGTTGCATGTCGCTGGCCAGCACCCCTGGTCCCATCAGGGTGATCAGAATCAAGGCCGCAAGGCCCACACAGCGCCAGGGGGCTTTGCCGAATCCGATCCAGGCCCGTGGCAACACCATGGCGAGCGGAAGGACCTCCCTTCCGCTGGGCATCGCGCCGTTACTGGAGCTCGCCAAGGCGTTGCAGCAGATCCGAGGCGATCGCTTCGGGCACCGGCAGGATGGAGAGGCGGTTACCGCGCCGCACCACCGCCAGATCGTCGTCGCTGTAGATGTTGCGCAAGGTCTCCAGGCTCAAGATCGCGCTGAAGACCCCCAGATACCGGAGCTTCACGCAGTCCCAGCGTGGCGACTCAGGCTTGGAGGCCGGATCGTGATACTTCGAGCTCGGATCGAACTGGCTGGGATCCACCAAGCCAGTCTCCACGACTTCCATCAGCCCCACGATTCCCGGTGGTTTGCAGTTGGAGTGATAGAAAAAAGCACGATCGCCAACGTTCATGCTGCGCATGAAATTGCGAGCCTGATAATTTCGGATGCCATCCCAGAGGGTGGTGCCTTCTTGGGCCAGATCCTCGATGCTGTAAGCATCCGGCTCACTTTTCATCAGCCAGTAGGCCAAGGCGATGTCCGTTTCCTGAGCAGAGGTTAGGTGCTCAGCTGCGTGGCAATCAGCGTGCGGAAATGGTCGCCCCGTGCTTCGAAATCGCTGTATTGGTCGAAGCTGGCGCAGGCCGGCGACAGCAGCAGCGTGCCCGCGTGCAACTGATGGCCGAGTTCGAGTGCGATCGGCACGGCTGCATCCAGGTCGTCGCAGCGTCTGATGTGGCCGGGGTAACCGCTGGAGCTGAGCAGGTTGGAGAGTTCCTCGGCGCCACTGCCGTACAGCACAACCGCGCAGCTGCGTTCGCCCATCAGGGTGAGCCATTCGCCCGCCTCACCTTGTTTGGTCTGGCCTCCGGCGAGCACGACCGCTGGCCTGGGCACGGAGCGAAGTGCCACTACGGCCGCATCGAAATTGGTGGCTTTGCTGTCGTTGAAGACCTGCATGCCCTTGAGCGCTCCCAGCCGTTCGAGGCGGTGGGGAACCCCCGGGAAGGTGCGCAGGGCCGCGGCGATCACCTCGGGTTCCAGCCCCGCCTCCAGGGCCGCGGCGGTCACCATCAGCAGGTTCTGGCGGTTGTGATCTCCTGGCATTGCCAGTGCGCTGGCTGGAAACAGGGGGCCCCGGCGCCTGCAGTGAACAACGCCCTTGGCATCGCACCAGAGATCAGCGGCCGTGGCCCCGTCGCCAGCCCCCTCAGCACTGATCCAGAGGCCGTGGTCCCAGCTCGCCCGATGGCTGCGCAGGTCGGAGTCATCGGCATTGAAAATGCGAATCTGCGATCGTTCGAGCAGCCCCCGTTTAATGGCGCGATAGGCCTCCAGCGTGCCGTGCCGTTCCAAGTGATCGGGCGTCAGCGTCGTCCAGATGCCGATGCGAGGGGCCACGGTCTCGGCAGCTTCGATCTGATAGCTGCTCATCTCGATCACCAGCCAATCCGGGGCGGCAGGGGCTTCACCGTTGGCCGCCCCTGCACTCAGGCTCAGGGCCAATTCAGTGGCGGAATGGCCCACGTTGCCCGCCATGGGGGCGTTCAGCCCGCCTGAGCTGAGCACGTGCTGCAGCAGTTGGGTCACCGTGGTTTTGCCGTTGGTTCCTGTGATGCCGCTCCAGGGCGTTCCGTTGAGAGACTGCCAGGCCAGGGCCATTTCGCCGATCACGGCCACGCCCTGCTGCCGCAAGGCGTCAAGGGTGGGGTGATTCCAGTCGATCCCAGGACTCACCACCACGGCCTCGAGGTCGTTGAGCCATGGCGCGAAACTCGACAGGGTGAGCGGACGACCGAGCTGCACCTCGATCCCCTGATCGATCAGATCTCTGGCGCGCCGGGTCTGGCTGTCACCTTCAAGCCGTTCCAGCACGGTGACGGTTTTCCCCTGCGCCCGCAGCAACCGTGCCGCTCCGATTCCCGAGCGACCCAGACCCACGACCACGGTGCGCGTCATGATGGAGCCGGATCGAGTTGAAGGGAAGTGGGCGATACTGGAATCGAACCAGTGACTCCTACCGTGTCAAGGTAGTGCTCTACCTCTGAGCTAATCGCCCTCTCGACGCATCGGACATTGCGAGAGGCGTGACCAGCAGTTGCCCTGCTGTGAGAGTGAATTTAGCAGTTGAGTGGTGATGCGGTCTCATCGTCGCTCCATCTCCACCCGCCAGCGCTCACGCTTGGTGGGGGTCAGCGACAGCACTTCGACGCTGCCTCGGTTCTGCAGCTGCAATCGGTCGCCCACTTTGAGCTCTCTGCTGGCCTGACGGATCGGCTCCCAATTCAGGCGCAGCTGCCCCGATCGGATCTCCTTGCTCACCTTGCTGCGGGACAACCCGAAGCCGGCTGAGGCGATCGCATCGAGTCGGCAGGAGGCCTCCACGCTGCTGAAGCGCTTGATGGCCCGGCGCACCGGCAGCTGAAGGCCATCGATCGGCAGGGTTTCGCAGTGGATCTCAACATCGCGCAGTTGGCCCTTTTGTCCGTTCAGGCGGTCGGCGGCCTCCGGAGTGCAGAGCAGCTGGGCGCCACGATCGCCACGGATCCAGACGTCACCGAGTTGCTCAGGGGCAGCGCCCAGGGGGGCGAGTGCCCGGCGGATGTCAGCGGGAACAATCGGGTCAAACAGGAAATTCCCCTCCACCGTTAGCCCCACAATCGGCGCTTGCTCCTGCGCTTCCGAGCCCGGATCAAGGTGGGGATCCCGTCGCTGGCAGAGAAGGCGACAGCGCTCAGCGCCGGGGTATCCCCCCTCTCGCCGCCAGGACAGGTCGGTGAGGCTGGAGAAACGGCCGAGGGCTTCCTCCTGTAAAGGGGCCTCCAGAAAAGGGCTCCACTGGGGCTGCCAGGTGCGCAGCACCGCCTCCGCCTGATCGAGCAGGCGTTCAAGGCCCTCCCGGTTGCGGGCCCCCTGGAGCAGTTCGGCGCGGGGGAGCATCAGAGTTCGCTGAGGCGCACCACCTGCAGAGGACGGGCGCTCTGCAGCAGTTGCCAGGGCGGTTCAACCCCAGTCGGGGTTTCCAGCAGCAGCAGCCAGCGTCTTTCCTCATGGCGATTGCGCAGGATGCGTACGCCGTCTTCGTTGTCGGACGGCACGCTGGCGGCGGCGGCATAACTGCCCATCAGGCCCGAGCCCAGTCCCAGCAGGCCCCCCACGACCGGTTCTCCCCAGGGGCCCAGGGCCGAGAAGGTCTCCAGGTTGGTGATCTGGGTGAAGGTGAGGCCAGCGAAGAAGCCGAAGGGCATCAGCCAGCGGGCCATGGACCGTTGGCGCCGTTGGCGGGCCAGACTCGGATTGAGCAGATCCACCTGAGCCATCGCCACGGCAGCGGCGTTGTTCTCGCCCTCCGGTGCCACGAGCAGACACTGGCGCAGGGGGAACGGTTCAGCATCCAGTCGTTGCCGGAGGCTGGTGGCGTCCTTCAGCTCCTTCAGCACCAGCACGCAGACCGGCATGACCATCCCCTCGCCAATCACTAAGTCTCGCCTGTGGGCTGCTGCACCGTGGTCCTCTGCACAACAGGAGCTACGCGAGCCGCTCTTTAAAGTGAAGGGTGGCTGTGTTCCGCCGGTTGATGACGAAAGTTCTGGTTTCCGATCCCATTGATCAGGCGGGGATCGATATCCTTGGCCAGGTGGCACAGGTGGATCAGCGCACCGGTCTCAGCCCCGATGAACTCAAGGCGATCATCGGTGACTACGATGCCCTGATGATCCGTTCCGGCACGCAGGTCACCGCCGATGTGATCGCTGCCGCTGATCGGCTGCGCATCATCGGCCGCGCCGGCGTTGGTGTCGACAACGTCGACGTGCCGGCGGCCACCCAACGGGGTGTGCTGGTGGTGAATTCACCGGAGGGCAACACGATTGCGGCGGCGGAGCATGCTCTGGCATTGCTGTTGTCTCTGTCCCGCCATGTGCCTCAGGCCCATGCCTCGATGCGTCAGGGCGCCTGGGATCGCAAGAAATATGTGGGGAACGAGCTCTACAAGAAAACCCTCGGGGTGGTGGGGCTCGGCAAGATCGGGTCTCATGTGGCCCGGGTGGCCAAGGCGATGGGCATGGATGTGATCGCCTTTGATCCGTTCATTTCCGCTGATCGGGCTCAGCAGATGCAGGTGCGACTCACCCAGCTCAACGAGCTGTTTCGCACCGCCGATTACATCACCTTGCACATTCCGCGCACTCCAGACACCGAAAATCTTGTGAATGCGGAGTTGCTGCGCAGTATGAAGCCCACCGCCCGCCTCGTGAACTGCGCCCGGGGCGGCATCGTCGATGAGGTGGCGATTGCTGAGGCCATCAACACCGGTGTGATCGCCGGGGCTGGTCTCGATGTGTTCGCCATCGAACCCCTCGCGGTGGAGTCTCCGCTTCGTGCGGTGGAGCGGGGTCTGGTGCTCACGCCCCACCTGGGTGCCTCAACCGAGGAGGCTCAGGAAAATGTGGCGATCGATGTGGCCGAGCAGATCCGCGATGTCTTGCTCGGTCTACCTGCCCGTAGCGCCGTCAATATTCCCGGTCTCAGCGCTGAGATCATGGAGCGGCTCAAGCCCCATCTTCAGTTGGCGGAGACCCTCGGTTTGCTGGTGAGTCAGCTCTCAGGCGGCCAGGTGCAGGAGCTGGAGGTGCGTTTGCAGGGCGAGTTCGCCGAGCATCCTTCCCAGCCCCTGGTGGTGGCGGCCCTCAAGGGTCTCCTCTCCAGCGCACTCGGTGAGCGCATCAATTACGTGAATGCCGCCCTGGAGGCCAAGGGGCGGGGAATCCATGTGCTGGAGGTCAAGGACGATGCCAGCCGCGATTTCGCTGGCGGATCCCTCCAGCTCACCACCCGTGGCGGACAGGGGGGACACAGCGTGACCGGAGCCGTGTTCTCCGACGGCGATCTGCGGGTCACGAGCATCGACGAGTTTCCTGTGAATGTGCCCCCCAGTCGGCACATGCTGTTCACCCGTCATCGCGACATGCCCGGGATCATTGGCCACCTTGGCTCCCTGCTCGGTGAGCACAACGTCAACATCGCCTCCATGCAGGTTGGCCGGCGGATCGTGCGGGGTGATGCGGTGATGGTCCTCAGCATCGATGATCCGATCCCCCCCAGCCTGCTGGCCACCATCCATGCCATCAACGGCATTCAGGAAGCCCATCCCGTCACCCTTTGAGCCGGCCTGATGTCTGTGTCTGTGCCGCTGCGCTGGTGGCGACTGTCGCTGCCCCTGGCGCCTGAGCTCGAGGAGTCACTTCTGTGGAAACTCGACAGCCTCGGCCTTCAGCGCGTGTCGGTGGAGCATGCGCCGGAGCACCCCGACCAACGCACCCTTCACCTCTGGTTGCCGGCGTCGGAATGGCCTGAGCCGGAACGGGTCGCTCTTCTGGCCAGCCTTGAGCCGCTGGCGCGCACGTTCGATCTCGCCCTGGCCGACCCTGTGTGGCGCGAGCTCGACGATGAAGACTGGAGCCTCACCTGGAAGCAGCATTGGGAGCCCGATCCCGTGGGAGCAACGCTGCTGATCCTGCCGGCCTGGCTGGAGCCACCGGCGGAGCAGGCCCATCGCCTGGTGCTGCGCATGGATCCTGGCAGTGCCTTCGGCACTGGAAGCCACCCCACCACCCGCCTTTGCCTGGAAGCGCTCGAGCAGCAGCCCCCTGTGGGGCTGCGGGTGGCCGATCTGGGTTGCGGCAGCGGCATTCTCGGTTTGGCGGCCCTGGCGATGGGCGCCAGCACGGTCTTCGCCGTGGATACCGACTCACTGGCTGTTCGCGCCACCGCCGAGAACGGCCGTCGGGGCGCCGTGCCGGCCGAGAGGTTGGTGGTGCGGCAGGGTTCAGCCGATGTGCTGGCGGCACTTCTGGAGGGGCAGCCCGCCGATCTGATGCTGTGCAACATCCTCGCGCCGGTGATCGAAGCCCTTGCACCCGCATTTGAGTCTCTGATCAAGCCATCCGGTCGCGGTTTGCTCAGTGGCTTGCTGCTCGAACAGGCGCCCCGGCTCTCCGCCATTCTGGAGGCGTTGGGTTGGCAGGTGACCGATCAGGTGGCGCAGGGGCGCTGGGGCTTTCTGGAGATCCGCCGAAGGATTTCTTGATAAGAGGGGCTTATCAGAGCACTGGTTTTGATTGGGCTTGAGGGATTTGCGTCAACGAACCGGCTGGCTGACCCCTCGGCCGATGTAGATAGGTGCAGTCCTGCAGGTCCGGGCTCTCGGTTCCTGCACACCCCAACCAGCCATGGCTTCCTACAAGGTCACTCTGATCAATGAGAGCGAAGGTCTGAACAAGACCATCGAGGTGCCCGATGATCAGTACATCCTCGACGCCGCTGAAGAGCAGGGAATCGATCTGCCCTACTCCTGCCGTGCCGGTGCCTGCTCCACCTGCGCCGGCAAGATCACCGCTGGCACCGTGGATCAGTCCGATCAGAGCTTCCTGGATGATGACCAGATCGAAGCTGGTTTCGTGCTGACCTGCGTGGCTTATCCCACTTCCGACTGCACCATCAAGACCCATGCCGAAGAAGAGCTCTATTGAGTCTCGGCATCACCTGTCAGCCACTGTTTCGGCAGTTGAGCTGTTCCGGCTGTAGAGCCTTCGCCACCCCTCGGGGTGGCTTTTTGCTGGCAGCATGCCAGCCTTGCCCCAGCTCGGTCTGGTGTTCCTATGACGGCAGCGTGCTCGACAGCTTCCTCTGCTGCGGAGGTGACGACCGTGCTCAACCACGGCAGTGTCCACACCAGCCCGGGGGGGCAGTACAGCTTCAGGGTGATTGGTCCCTGTTGCCGTCTGTTTGATCGGGAGGAGTTGCCCTGGCCCTGTTGTCGTCTGGTGTGGCGCAGCAAGGAACCGAGCTGGCGACGGGTTGGTCGGCGTTTCGTTCCCGATCTGGCCGCCCGCCGCTGTCCGTCCTACGCCGTTGAGTTGCTGCAACCGGGCTCCCGGCCCACGACCACAGTCCTGACGTTGTTTTCGATCCGCTTGAGCGCTGAACTCCAGGAATGGTGGTACAGCCGGCATCCGCGCTCCTTGGATCCCGGCAACGCGGTGCCATAAAAAAACCGCTCCGGAGCCGGAGCGGTTTTTTGGATGGAGGACAGATCAGAAGTAGATCTTGCCGCCACCCCACTGGTTGCCCTGAACTTTGGGGGCCACAAGGATGTAACCGGCAATCAGGCGCAGGTCATCGTCGGTGAGATCACGCATCTGCACGAACAGATCGCTGCTTCGCATGCTGGGATGCACGTCGGCGATGCTGTATTCCCCGTCGTAAGAGGTGGGATCTTTCATGTAGTCGACAAGGCTGTCGACGTTGTCGCGTGCCGGCGTTGCCAGGGCGAGGGTTTCAGGATCCAGCCCCACGTTGTGGTTGGTCTTGGTGATACCACCGGCATGGCAGGTGCCGCAGCTGGTGTTGAAGATCTTGCGGCCGGTCTTGATCTCCTGCTCGCTGAAGGTCACCAGATCGCCGCTGGCATCGGCCGGGACCGTGAGTGTTTCAGCATCCCATTGGGCTGCCAGCGCAGGGGAACTGAACGCGAGTCCGATCAACACAGGCAGCACGAACAGCAGCCGGCTCACGGACCGTCGCAGGGAGAGGAAAAGAGAGGCCATGGAGGACGCCAGGATCTGACGGATACACCGCACCAGGCTCTTGTATCACGGGGGGGTGGTCCCCTGGACTGCCGCAGGCTCAGCTGATCATGAACTGTTGCAGCGTTGCCTTCGCCGCAGCTGGTCAGTCCCGCGGCGTGACGTCCAGGGACAGAAAGTCCTTGGCCAGAACCGTGTTGGGGAAGATCGTCCGGGCCTCCGCCAGCAGGTCATCGGCGCTGATGGCATTGCCAGGGGCATAGCGGGGGCTCAGGTGGGTGAGCACCAGTTGCTGCACACCGGCTTCGGCCGCGGTCTGTGCGGCCATCGTGCTGGTGGAGTGTTGGCGCTGAAAGGCCATCTCCGCTTCCCCATGGGAGAACGTGGCCTCATGGATCAGCAGATCCGCTCCCTGGGCCAACGCCACGGCTGCTTCACAGAACACGGTGTCGGTGCAATACACCACGCTCACGCCGGGGCGTGTCGGGCCGCAGAGCTGGCGCCCATCGATCCGGCGGCCGTCGTCGAGGCTGACCGTTTCACCTCGCTTGAGGGCGGCGTAGATCGGGCCTGGGGGGATGGCGAGAGCCCGGGCCTGATCCACATTGAAGCGGCCGGGCCGGGGCTTCTGCTCAATGCGATAGGCATAGGCCGGCACGCGATGGGTCAGCGGCGTGGTGCGCACGATGATGTCGTCGTCCTCCAGCAGCACTGTGCCGTTCTCGGCCGCCTCCCGGACGCGATGAACCGCCAGGGGGTAGCCGATCCGGGTGGAGCTGGTACGCAGCACTCCCTGTAGGTAGGCCTCGAGCGGATCGGGGCCATACAGATCGACACCGGCGCTGCTGCCGGCCAGGCCGAGGCTGGCGAGCAGGCCGGGCAGTCCGAAGACATGATCACCGTGCATGTGGGTGACGAACACCCGGCGCAGCTGGGACAGGCGCAGATCACTGCGCAGAAATTGGTGCTGCGTGCCTTCCCCGCAGTCGAACAACCAGAGCTCTGAGCGCTGGGGCAAGCGCAGGGCCACGGCGGAAACATTGCGGGCGCGGGTGGGAACGCCGGAGCTGGTGCCGAGGAAGGTGACCTGCACGGTCTGCTGCGCTCAACGTTCAAATCTGCCATGCACCCTGGATGACCCTGGACGGGGGCGGCACACTAGGCTGCCTTCGTTGATGTCGGTCTTGTTCAGGCCGCTGCCCTCCCTTGCCCTCGGCCTGCTGGCGGGACTGGCCGGGCCGCCTGCCGTGATCGCGGCTCGCGAACCGGAGATGCGCGTGTTGCTGCAGCGGGCCGACCAGGTGACGCTGCGGGCTGATGCGGCTCGTCCTCTCCGGGTGCGAGGTGGTGGCCTGGATCGCTTGGCGCTGCAACGCCTGGAGGTGCGCCTGGTGGATGGGCGCCTGTTGCTGGACTTTCAGCCGCAGGGGGATCCTTCAGAGCCGCTGCAACGTCGGGAACTCTCCGCTGGTACGCGTCTGAGCCTGGAGACTGATGATCCCCGCGGGATCTGGCTGGCACAGCGGCGTTATGGCGGCGTGCTGCATCTGACGGTGCACGATCGCCAGATTCAGGTGGTGAACCAGCTGGGGATCGAGGCCTACCTCGCCAGCGTTGTGGGCAGTGAGATGCCACAGGATTGGCCGATGGCAGCTCTGCGGGCCCAGGCGGTGGCGGCTCGCACCTATGCCCTGCGCCAGCGCGGCAGGGAGGCAGGTTTCGATGTGAGGGCCACAGTGGCCAGCCAGGTGTATCGCGGCCTCGAATCCGCGACCCCCAGGACCAAGGAAGCCGTCGACAGCACCCGTTCCCTGGTGATGGTGCATGGAGGAAAGCTGATCAATGCGGTGTTTCACAGCAGCTCCGGTGGGGCGACCGAGGCAAGTGGTGAGGTCTGGCGTTCCCAGTTGCCCTATCTGGTGAGCGTTCCGGACCACGATCAGGAGAGCCCGGTGCACCGCTGGCAGGCCCGCTTTGATGCCACACAGCTTCGCCGCGCCTTCGGGGAGATCGGGGGGGCGCGCTCCTTTCAGGTGTTGGCCAGCAGTTCCACGGGGCGTGTGCGCCTGCTGCGGGTGCAGGGGCCTGCCGGTTCCCTGAAACTCAGTGGCCGGGAGCTGCGCCAGCGGCTCGGCCTCAAGAGCACGATGGTGAAATTCGCCTGGCTTGATGGCGAGCTCGAAGATCGACAGGCCCCTGGGCGCAACGATGGCACCCGCTGGGTGGGGCTGCTGCGCGATCCCGACGGCGAAGAGGGTGACGACGCCCTGGTTCCGCCACCGCCCCCGCTCGCATCAGTGGTTGAGCCGCAACCGGTGCTGGAGATTCGTGGCCGCGGCTTTGGTCATGGTGTGGGCATGAGTCAGTGGGGTGCCCGGGCGCTGGCGGAGCGGGGAGCCAATTTCCGTCAGATTCTTCAGCACTACTACCGGGGCGTCCAGATTCGGCTGTTCCGGCCGAGCGATGATCCAGCGGTGGCGCTGGGCCCTGCGCTAAGGCCAGCCTGGAGGGGCTGACTTCCGCGTCGCGTTTGCTGTGCCCTTGCCATCGGTGTCGTTTCGACTGGTCTCCCGTCCCCACCCGCTTCAGTTGATCGAGGCGGTCGTCGACCATTGGGAAAGCCGGCTCCGGGAGCGGTTGGAGCTGCGGGAGCCGAAACCGTTGGGGCTGGCCACCGGGCGGACGATGGAGCCCTTTTATCGGCAACTGATCGCGCGCCTGAGGGGATGGACGGAGGCGGAACGGCAGCGCCTGATCGAGGGCTGGTTGAGCTTCAATCTGGACGAGTACGTGGGGTTGGAGTCAGATTTTGCCGCCAGTTTCGCCGCCACTATGCAGCGCAGCCTGGGGGATGCCCTGGGCCTGTCGGCCGCTCAACTCCGCTTGCCCGATGGAGCGGCGCCTGATCCGGATGGGGAAGCCAGGCGGTATGCCCTTGCTTTAGAGCGGTCGGGGGGCCTGGGCGTGCAGTTGCTCGGCCTGGGCAGCAATGGCCATGTGGGCTTCAATGAACCCCCCTGCGGGGCAGACACTTGCTGCCGGGTGGTGCAGCTCAGCCATGCGACGCGGATTCAGAACGCTGCTGCCTTTGGCGGTGATTCCCAGCGGGTGCCGCCGCAGGCAATCACGCTCGGCATCGCCGAGATCCTGCAGGCCGAGGAGATTCACCTGGTGGTGACTGGGGCTGGCAAGGCGTTGATTCTGGCGCGTTTGCTCCGCGGTGAAGCCACACCCGATCTGCCCGCCAGCTGGCTCGGCTCCCATCCGCGTGTGCATCTCTGGGCTGATGCTGCGGCCCTGTCGGCTGCCGCCGTCAGCGGGATGTGAGGCTCGCCTGAACCGACTCCGGAATCTCCAGATTCGTGCTGACGCTGCTGACGTCGTCAAGAGCTTCCAGCCCTTCCAGCAGCTTCAGGCATTGGTGTGCTGTTTCGGCGCGATCCACGACCGCTGCCGTCAGGGGGTGCCAGGTGTGCTCCCATTCGAGAACGACCCAGCCTTTGTCGCGCAGGCCATCCTGCAGGGCTTCCAGCGCTTCGTAGCGCCCATGCACCACGGCTTCCTGGCCATCCCCTTCCAGCTGGTACCCCTCCGCGTCGAGCTCGAGCAGCGTTTCCAGAAGGGCTTCCTCCTGAATACTGTCTGGCCATCCAGCCTGATGTGGACCTGCGGCGATGCGCACCTCGCTGCGATGGTCGAACAGGTAGCTGACGCAGCCCAATTCGCCGAGGTTGCCGCCGTTCTTGCTGAAGGTGAGGCGCAGGTCAGCCGCCGTGCGGTTGCGGTTGTCACTGAGGGCCTCCACCAGCACCGCCACGCCCCCTGGGGCATAGCCCTCGTAGCGCATGCTCTCCAGTTGGCTGCCGCTGCCTCCCTGGCCGGATCCCTTGGCGATCGCTCTTTCGATGTTGGCGGCCGGCACGCCGGCCGCCTTGGCCTTGGCGATGGCCGTGCGCAGCTGAAAGTTCCCCGCCGGATCCGCTCCCGCTCGGGCCGCCACCGTGATCTCCCGGCCGATCCGGGTGAACACGGCACCGCGTTTGGCATCCACCACGGCCTTGGTGCGCTTGATCTGTGCCCATTTGCTGTGGCCGGCCATCGTTGCCCGAGCGTTGTTCTCCTCGACTCCGCAGATTACGGGCCGTTTCCGGCACGGCTTCAGCCGTGGGCGTCGAACACCACCTTCGGCCTCAGGCTGCCGGGTTGCTCATGCAGTCCAAGGCCGAGCATCTGCCCGTCTGGATCAAGCACCACCACCGGTCCCGCTGCGACCTCAGGATCCAGGCTCAGGCGCCGCCCGCAACGCCAGTCCTCCACTTCGGCTGCCGTGGTGATGCGCGTCGGTCGATCCTGGAGTGCCTGCTGGGGGGCGATCAGGGGAGGTGTCGCCGTGTCCTCGTCAAGGGGGAGGGGAACCGCCTGGTCGATGTGGAACCCCAGGGCCTGCAGCCGCCGCAGGCGTGCCAGGCAGCCGCCGCAGCCGAGTTGCTCACCCAGATCTCTGGCCAGAGCTCGGATGTAGGTGCCAGCGGAACAGTGCACCTCCAGCGCCAGCTCGCCGCAGTCGGGATCCCAGTTCAGGAGCGTCAGGCGATCGATGTGCACCTCCCGCGAGGGCAGGTCCATCGTTTCTCCGCGCCTGGCGCGGCTGTGGGCCCGCACGCCATCCACATGCACCGCCGACACCTGAGGGGCC
>Ga0213858_10000136_pt1 | contig 32812 bp, 45 predicted proteins | sample PICome_FD_160122 | JGI IMG/M metagenome (GOLD analysis project Ga0213858, IMG submission 160122) | Coastal seawater microbial communities near Pivers Island, North Carolina, United States - PICO245 | ecosystem: Environmental > Aquatic > Marine > Coastal | place: USA: North Carolina | collected... | reverse complement strand
CATTAATAGGTAATACTCAGCAGGGTTTTATAGCACAAGAAGTTAAAACTGCTGTATTTGACACAACAGGAAGTAATAATGCTTTTGGTGGTTTAAAAATAGGTGATATAACTGACACGGATAAAACAATTTCAAGTGATTCAGATGATTTTGGTAGAGTTGATTATGAACAATTTGTTGGACCATTAGTCAAAGCAGTTCAGCAATTATCAGCTAAGATAAATGTATTAGAAGCAAGAATAGATGAGCTAGAAGGTGCTTAATGACTATAACATATAAAATTTTTGAAGAACCAGAATCAGAGTCTAATGAAGAATTACTTGAAAGACTTAAAGGTGAATTGCAAGAACTTGAAATGAAACATTATAATTACAAAAATAGAACTGATAAAGAAGATGACATTCTTACGGAAATAGAAAACGAAATTAACGCTAAAGCTACTGAATATACTGATGCAGGGGGTACATTCGATTGAAATTTGATCTGGGGGGAAACAAGTTTATAGAATTTAAGACGGATGTTGCCGGTCTTGAACAATATGCGCGTATAAAACCATCTAAATTTTTCTTACCAAAATGGTTTAGAGATATGGACGAATACATAACTCAAGACGCTGTCCACGAAAAAGGTAAACCAAATTACTTTGGAAAGTCAAAAGAAACGGCTATCAAGTGGAGTGGTGGTACGGTCAAAAGATGTCCTGCTATTGTCGATCTAATAACTCAGGGTTTTATTATTCCAATGTGGGCTGACTTTTTAGTTCAAAGAGATATGGAAACTTTAGAGTGGGATAACAAAGGTATGTCACAATACGGAATAGATTTTCACTCTACCCAACAAATATATAATTGGCCTTTAAAGAAAACTGATTTTAAAGAGGGTGTAAAATTTAACAACCCGTGGCGTATATATACACCACCCGGATATTCAGTATTGTTTATGCAACCTGTATATCAATTTGAAAAAAGATTTACCGTATTACCCGGAATAGTAGAAACAGATCACTATCACCACATAAACTTTCCTACAATATGGCACTCAACAAAAGATGTAGTCATAGACAGAGGAACGCCTTTTATACAAGTCATACCTTTTAAAAGAGATGATTGGGATTTTAAGGTTGATCAAATGACACAAAAAGATATAGATTTAGATAGAGTTGAGAAAAGTGAACTTAATTCTAAATTTAAAAACTCGTATAGAGCAATTACTCAAAGATTTAAAAAAGATAGGTAGTATTTAATTATGCCACACACTTACGAATATTTAACAAATGAAGAACAAATAGCTTATGTACAAGCAAGACTCAAAAAAGAAGAAGAGCGTATGTTTGAACTTGAGCTTGCTGATCAAGAAGATGTAGGTATTCAAGCAGACATTACTACTGTTAATAACAGTATCACTAAATTAAAAGCAAAATTATTTGAACTTCAAGCTTAACCAAAAACCTTAAATCAAAATTTCACTAAGTAATATATAAGTATTACTAGGGAGTCTATGGCTGAATCACACGAATTTAAGGTAATTGACGATATATTCAAAAGAAGATATACATTACAAAAAATACTTGCAACAGAAGTAGCTGTTTTGGATTTAGAAATTGTGAAACTACCAGACAATCACCCTGATTATGTTGAGTGGGAGTATGAATACAAAGAGCATAGAAAAAACTTAGAAGTTCTTTACAAAAAGTATGAAGATCTAGGTGGCACTTACGATAGACAGGAGATAAAAGGTGTCGTTAACAACTCATAGTAGAAATACAGTTGCAATTAACAATTTATTAAGTCAAGACAACTTTTTTGACACATCTTCTTCCGGTGAGGGTTTTACTTTATCTAACGCCACAGTTCAATTAATTTCTTATGGTGCAAATCTTTATATGGACGGACAATCCGTCGTATCTGATAGTAATCTATCTATTGCAACAACCTCAACAGGAACACATATAGCTTTTGGTACAGCTTCTACAGAAGCACTAAGAATAGACTCCACAGGTAGAATAAATATAAAATCAGGTAAGTTGCTTATCAATGGTGACGACGGTGATAGTGGACAAGTTTTAACAACAGACGGTTTAGGTAATATATCTTGGACTTCACCCGCAACGGCACAATACGCTTTTGCAGGATTACAAGTAAATGGACAGACAACTATATCAGCCACATCAACTAGTGAAAATGTAGAGTTTGAAGCAGGATCGGGTATATCTTTAACAACTAATACCTCTGCAAGTCCTAAAAAAATAACTATATCTAATACAAATACCGCAGCAAATGCTTTTTCACAATTTGGCGTACAAGCAGGATCTGGATCTGCTAGTGGCTCAAATGTTGAGGCTGATAGCGAAACAGACACATTGACATTTGTTGCAGGCTCAGGTATAACTCTTACAACCGATACTAACAATGATAAAATTACTATATCTAGTGCAGGTGGTAGTGGTGGTAGCCAAAATATATTTGCTAGCGTTGGCGCACCAAATCAATCAACAATTAGTGCAGGATCAACTAGTGATACATTAAATTTAGAAACTTCCACAGACCCGACAGGAGTTGTGACTAGGGACGGATCGTTAGACATTTTGACAGATACTTCTGCAAAAACTGTCACGCTCAAAGCCAAGATACCTATAACTCATAGTCATAGTGGTAAAATGCCTTTATCGTTGAAAAGCGGTGGTGCAAGTGGTGTACCGCTTAAAAATCACTTTATTCCGGTGACAACTAGTGCGACCGTCAATGGTGGTGGAAGTACGGTAGCTATGAGTACAAGAGCTATTGAAGTTTTGCAGTCGGATGGCAGTACATTGTCCAGAATAATTATGCCACCCACAAGTGACGGTAAGTCCCTAGTTTTTACAAGTACCTTAGCAAACGGTAGTACGCAAACTGAAAATATAAATATGGGTGAATAATGGCAGAAAAGAATCCAATAAGGCTGAATTATGACGGGAGTAATCCTGACGGTTTTGCTGAGTTTCAAAGCGCCGATTATGTAGGACTAGACGATGGTGGTACAGGTGGATCGTATTCTTCTTTAGCAGATTTAAGAATTGGTCTAGGTTTACAAATAGGATCGAATGTACAAGCTTATGACGCCGATTTAACTACAATATCAAATCTTGTTCACTCGGATGGTGCATTTATCGTATCGACAGGTACAGCGTGGCAGGTAGAAAGTGGTGCAACTGCAAGAACAAGTTTAGGTATAGGTACGGGCGACTCACCAACATTTACAGGATTAACACTTTCAGGATCAGCAACAATTCAGGGTAATTTAGATGTTCAGGGTGAACTTACTAGTACAACCTCTACAGTTATTACTGTTGACGACGCTTTTGTTAAATTAAATACAGGTAATAGCGAAGCTGACGCAGGTATTATTGTTGACACAAGCGATACAGACGACGCAAGACTTTTTTATGATGTATCTACTAATCGTTGGGTATTGGGTGAAGGTGGTACTTATGACGAAATACTTACACAAACTTCTACCGATACAATAACAAATAAAACCTTAGACGGTGGGTCAAACACATTTACTAATTTACCTAACTCTGCATTTAGTAATTCAAGCTTGACTTTTAGTGACGGATCAAACTCCTCAGCAATAAGCTTAGGTGGTACTGTCACATTTACAGGTGGTGCGGGTGTTGATATTAGCGAAAGCTCAGGTACATTAACATTTACAACTGACCTTAGCGAAATAACAGCAGACCTTACTGAAAGAGTTGACGATCAAGTTGCTACGCTTTTACAAGCCGGTGACAATATAACTCTTAGCTATGTAGATGGTGCAGGTACATTAACAATATCGGCTGCCGTTGGTACAGAAGAGGCACAAGATATAGTAGGTGCGCAGTTTGTCACAAACGGATCGCATACAGGTATATCTTTTGCTTATGACGATGCAAATGATGGTGCAATAGACGCAACTGTATCTTTATCACCTTTTAGCACAGATAACTTAAGTGAAGGATCTTCAAACCTTTATTACACCGATACAAGATTCGATACACGACTTGCTAGTAAAGATACCGATAACTTAAGCGAGGGATCTTCTAACTTATACTTTACAAATGCTAGAGCTAGAACTTCTGTATCAGTCACAGACTCAGGTGGAGATGGTAGTTTAGCTTACAACAATTCTACAGGTGTGTTTACTTATACCGGTCCAAGCGCCGCTGAAGTAAGAGCGCACTTTAGCGCAGGTACAGGTGTCACACTATCTTCAGGTCAAATAAGTATTGGTCAGGCAGTTGGCACTACAAGTGATGTGACTTTTAATGACTTAGTTGTTTCAGGTGACTTAACTGTTTCCGGTACAACAACTACCGTAAATACTGAAACTATAAATTTAGCAGACAATGTTATTGTTCTTAATTCCAATGCAACCGGATCGCCAACCGAAAACGGTGGTATTGAAATTGAGAGAGGTGACGGAACTAATAAAACTCTTGTTTGGAATGAAACTACAGACAAGTGGACAATAGGAACTGAAACATTTGTAGCCTCTACATTTGAGGGTAATTTGACCGGTAATGTCACCGGTAATGTGACAGGTACAGTTTCAAGTATTGCTAACCATGATACTGATAGTTTAAGTGAGGGATCTTCTAATTTATATTACACTACCGCTAGGTTTGACTCTGCGTTTTCAGGTAAGTCAACTAGTGATTTAAGTGAAGGAACAAATCTTTATTATACAGATACTAGATTTGACACAAGATTAGCAGCGAAAGACACAGACAATCTTACAGAAGGATCTTCTAATCTTTACTACACAGACGCAAGAGCTAGAGCTTCGGTTAGTGCTACAGCTAGTTCTGGTTTGACATATAACTCTTCAACAGGTGTATTTAACTTATCTGCTATTCCAAATTCCAATCTTGCTAATAGCTCTGTCACAATAAATTCAAACTCACTTGCTTTAGGTGGTACTTTAACTTTAGACACAGATGATATTGGTGAGGGGTCAAATCAATACTTTACAACTGCAAGAGTTGATAGTCACTTATCAGGTGGTACGGGTATAGATTACTCGTCTGGCACAATAGCAATAGATAGTACTGTAGTGACCGAAAGCTCTACAGATACACTAACCAATAAGACAATAAACTTTGAAAACAACACAGCAATTATTGAGTTTGATGTCACGGTTGCAAATGTAAGCGGAAACAAATATCACCTAGACGGCGAAACAACAGCAAGTATTCAATTACTTCCGGGTATCACTTATAGGTTTGATACTAGTGATAGCTCTAACTCAGGACACCCACTTAAATTTTCTACAACTAAAAATGGTACACACGGATCAGGATCAGAATACACTACCGGTGTAAGCTACAACGGAACGCCGGGTAGCTCGGGTGCTTATACACAAATAGTTGTTGACGCAGCAACCGCAGACACTCTTTACTATTATTGTCAACATCACTCAGGTATGGGTGGGGACGCTGTTGTATCAGTACAGGGAACTTCTTTAAGTGCAAGTGATACAGATGATTTAAGCGAGGGAACATCAAATCTTTACTTTACTAACGCTAGAGCTCGTAGTGCTATTTCCGTCACAGATAGCGGTGGCGACGGGTCTTTAGCTTACAATTCATCAACGGGTGTCATAACATATACAGGACCAAGTGCAACAGAAGTAAGGTCACATTTTTCAGCAGGTACAGGTATAACACTATCTGGTGGTCAAATTTCTATACCGCAGGCTGTTTCAACAACAAGCGATGTCACATTTAACGATTTAGTAGTTTCAGGAGATCTAACAGTAAGTGGTACTACTACAACTTTGAATACCGAAACATTGACAGTTGATGACAACATAATTGTATTAAACAACAATGTCACAGGAACGCCTAGTGAAGATGCAGGTATAGAAGTTGAGCGCGGAAGCTCTACAAATGTCACTTTAATTTGGGAAGAAACAGATAATAAATGGACTGTTGGTAGCGAGAGGTTTGACGCAGGAAGTATTCACTCTACATTTACAGGAAACTTAACAGGTAATGTCACAGGTACAGTTTCCTCAATAGCAAATCACGACACAGATAGTTTAAGTGAAGGATCAAGTAATCTTTATTACACACAAGCTAGATTTGATAGTGCATTTACAGCTAAAGATACAGACGACTTAAGTGAGGGTAGCACAAACCTTTATTACACATCAACAAGATTTAACACAGCATTTAGCGGTAAATCTACTAGTGATTTGACAGAGGGTACAAATAAATACTTTACAGACGAAAGGGTTGACGATAGAGTAAACGCCTTATTAACAGCAGGGTCAAATATTACACTTACCTATGACGATAATGCTAATACACTTACAATCGCCTCAACTGATACAGAAGATGATTTATCTAATAACAATACCGACGATTTAAGCGAAGGTACTAACAACAAATACTTTACCGAAGAAAGAGTAGATGATCGTGTAAATAATTTACTAACAGCAGGTAGTAATATATCCCTAACTTATGACGACGCAGCAAATACTTTAACTATTGCGTCAACAGACACCGAAGATGATCTTTCAAATAACACTACAAGCGATTTAGCCGAAGGGTCAAACCTTTACTATACAAACGCAAGAGCAGACGCGAGAATAGCTCTAGCAAATTTGCAAGACTTAGCTAATGTAGGTTTTTCCGCACCCGGCTCAAACGAAGATCAAAAAGTTGTATCTTGGGACAATTCCGCAGGTAGCTTTGCTTTAGCCTCTGTATCTGGTTTGTCTGGGTCTGGTGAAACAAACACAGCATCTAACATTGGAACAGCAGGTGTAGGACTATTTGACGGTAAAGTCGGTGAAGATCTACAGTTTAAGAAACTTAATGCGGGATCTTCAAAAATAACTATTACGGACGATACTTCTAATAATGAAGTAGATATTGATTTTGGTACAGTTTCTATAAATGATTTAAGTGATGTTGATACGGCCACATCAGCCCCAACTTCTGGGCAAGCGTTAAAATGGTCTGGCTCTAAATGGATTCCGGGTGACGCTAGTTCAGCTATATCACAACTTAGCGATGTCACGCTTACATCTTTAGCTACTAACGAAGTATTAAGATACAACGGTAGTGCTTGGGTAAATGTAGGTCTTACAACTGACAATACAAGTGAAGGTAGTACAAATCTATATTTCACTAATGCAAGAGCTAGGGGTGCAATATCTGCAGCGTCAGGATCAGGTTTATCATACAATTCAACAACAGGTGAGTTAAGTACCGCAAGCATACCTAATTCAAAGTTAGCTAATAGTTCTATAACAGTCACCGACGGATCAAACTCAACAGCTACCGCTTTGGGTGGAACTATTACATTTTCAGGAACTTCTAATGAAGTAGAGGTTGCTGAAAGTTCAGGAACAATAACTATTGGACTTCCTAGTGATACAACTATTGGAAATGATTTAACAGTCACAAATGACATATCAGTTGGCGGAGATGCAACTATTACAGGAAACCTTACCGTATCAGGTACAACTACAACAGTTAACTCTAATACAGTAAACATTGGTGATAGTGTCATAACTCTTAATAGCGACGAAACAGGATCACCATCACAAGACGGTGGTATAGAAATAGAAAGAGGATCAGCTACTAACAAAACATTAGTTTGGGATGAAACAAATGATAAATGGACAGTAGGTAGTGAAACTTTTGTGGCGGGTACTTTTGAAGGTAATGCTACAGGACTTACAACTACTTTCTTAACAGGTAAGTCAGCACTAACAAGTGCAAGCGTGGCCGACGACGATGTATTACTTGTATATGATACAAGTACAACTAGTTATAAGAAGATCACAAAGAGTAATCTTGTATCAGGATCAGGATCTTCTCTAACAGGTGAAGCACCATTAACACTAGCCGATAGTTCTAGTGACCCTATTGAATTTTTAAATCTTGGTAGCACAGGTACGGATATTGATGTCACACTTACAGACGGTACAACCGACCCAATACAAATTACTTCTACAAGTGCTAGTGCAACAGCATTTAGAGATAATGACAACGATACAAAGATACAGGTAGAAGCAACAACCGACGCTGATGATATAAGAATATCTACCGCAGGTACTGAAAGAGTTAGGATTGAGTCGGATGGTGTATTTGATCTTAAATCTGCAAAATTTAAAATTAACGGTGGTGCAGGTACAAATGGACAGGTGCTTACAACAAACGGATCAGGAACAATTAGTTGGGCAGATAGTGGTGGCTCTTTAGCCGTTAATGATTTAACTAATGCAGATACAACAGGTTTAGCTACCGGAGATAGCTTAGTTTATAACGGAACAAACTTTGTACCTCAAAGACCTACAAATATAGAAGACGCTGATGGCGATACAAGAGTTCATGTAGAGGAAAGCTCCGACGAGGACAAAGTAAGAATAGATACCGCCGGTACAGAAAGAATGATAATTGACAATAATGCAACAATGTCAGCAAATGGTGGTTTCTTTATACATAGAACAACACTTGCGTCAGGTGAAACTTTTACTATTACTGCAAACACCGGTACAGTTGCTGCAGGACCACTAGATATAGAGGGTACTGTTGATGTAGCCGGAACATTGGTGGTTGTATGACAGATCAAATAATTATAATACTAGGCTCTGTAGCTCTTGGCTATGGTCTTGGATTTATAGTCCGTCTTATTATTGACGATAAAAAAAGGGAGATCAACAGGTTGGAAAGGAGCGATTTCGACGATGGCGTAAAGTATAATAATGAGGGTGGTAAAACACTACAAGAGATGGTGGACTCAAAATACGATCCTGAAAACTATTTTGCAGGTAAAGGAAGGAATTACCATAATGAGCGAACTTAATGTAGATACAATAAACGAACAAACTGCTGCTAATGGTGTCACCATAGACAGTGTAAATATAAAAGATGGACAAGTAGATGGAGTAGATGTTTCTGCTTTAAATACAACAGTAGGAAATATGGCACCGGGTTTGACACTTATAAAAAATGAATCTTTCAGTTCAGTAAACACAAGTGGTACTGATTTAGACAATATATTTACTACAACATACGATAATTATTTATTGCAATTTAACGATATTACTTATGGAACAGCTAGTGAATATTTACGATTTCGATTTAGAACAGGTGGAGCTAGTGGCTCTGATGCAACTTTAGATACTTATACATACGCTTTTTGGTGGCAAGATTTTAATGATAATGCTCAAGGAACACAGGGTGCTAACACAGGTCAAACAGCAGATTATGGATGGATTCATTGGTGGGCAAACTCTGGTGTAGGCTCTAGTTATGTTGGTTGGTCTGAGTGTAAATTTAGAAATCCTAACAAAGCAACTCAAACATTCCAAAAGCAAGAATCAGTGGAATATTACAATGGAAACTATAGAAGAGCCGATGTTGAATATAGATTTCCAGAAACAACTCAATTTACAGGTATAAGACTTGAAACATCTGGTGGTAATAATTTTAGTTGTAATGTAAGAGTATATGGGTACAACTTATAGAAGAAGGTTTTGTAAATGGAGAATGAATAATGGCTAGTGAAATAAAAGTAGATACTATAAGTGAAAATACTTCCGCTAATGGAGTGACTATTGATGGAGTAAATATAAAAGACGGACAAGTAGATGGAGTAGATGTTAGTGCAATAAATCAAGCAGGATTAGTATTTTTATCATCTCAAGTAGTTGGGGATTCAGATGCTGATGTTTCAGCATTAACTTTTGATAATGTATTTTCAAGCACTTACGACAACTACAAAATAATTGCAACCGATTTAATGGCAGATACAGGAAGTAATAAATTATTTTTGTCTTATAGGACAGGCTCATCAGGAAGTAATGCTGATTACACATCTAGCACTATTGATTTTCACGCTATGTTCCATAGAACAAATGATAGCGATAGCTCTGGAGACCCAAGTGCTTCAGGACACGAAGGATTCAATCAAAACTATGTAGGGTGTTTTGGAACTATTGCTTCAACAATGCCGGTATCTGGTGTACACACTCTTGAGCTTTATAACGCCTATACTACACCAAACTCTAAGACAAGACACATGGGTTGGTATCACAGCCTTCAAAGGTCTTCAACAGAAATACAACAAAGATGGGGTAGTTGGATTCAAGATGATGGTAGCAATACAAATACAGGTTTTAAATTATATTTAGAAAATGGAAATAATTTTACAACAGCAAATGTACAAGTATATGGATATAGGAAAACATAAACCATAGGAGAATAAATGTCAATATTAAAAGTAAATGAGATAAGACCAAGATCGACAGGTGCAAGTGTAGATTTTACAGTACCCGTTGGTTTAAAAGCTTACACAACTACCGATAGAGATGCATTATCAGGTGTGTCAGCCGGGGAAGTGATCTGGAATACCACAACTTCAAAAATAGAGGTTTACAATGGTAGTAGTTGGGACTCAGTTTCTACCGGATCAGGTGGAGCAAGTATTGGTCTAGTCCTAGCGTTAGGTGGATAATTATGGCAGAAGCGTTTAAATCAGTACAAGCTAGTTTAGGTACTACAGCAGATACCTCTATATATCAATGTCCAGCTTCAACAGAAGCTATTGTTATATTGTGTCAGGTATCAAATGTTGACGGTACTAATGCAGCAGATTTATATGTTGATTATTACGATTCTTCGACTACTGCGGCTAGCGCTCTTGCTCATACTATATCTATACCTGCCGACTCATCATTCAACCCTATTGGTGGTAAGTTAGTTTTAGAGGCGGGAGATCAGGTAAGAGCTTGGGCAGGTGCAACAGGAGACCTCGAAATAGTTTTATCAGTTCTTGAAATAACCTAGGAGTAGCCATGCCAAGAGGTAGGATGCGTGGTAATAGACCTAGAAATTATAATAGTCAAACTCGTTCAGGTCTTTATGGTGTTAATGCACAACACGATGCACAACTAAATAACGAGTGGTCAAGTTTTCCGGGAGAAATAGAACAGAATCCTGCTGAAAATGCAGCAGAAATATATCAATATACACAAACAGATGGTAATTACTACATCAAACCTGCTGCAGCACAAGCAACAAGATTAGTTTATGTAAATTTTTCTCAAAGTACAGTATCAGGAAAAGGCTTAACTTTAGTAGCTGTTGGTAGAAATGGTGATTGGTGGAATAACTCAGGCTTAAATCAAAATAATATGATTTCAAGCAATTTAGGAAGTAATACAGTTGCTTACCTTCAAGCTACTTGGATTGATGAGTTGATTGGAGATTGGAATGACTTACACATGGTCATAAATAGAAGATTATATGGTGATTCTTTAAGACTTATAGGGCAACAAAATGGAACATTTTATTGGTCAACATTTAATTCATCTAGCACAGGTTATGATGCACAGTACAAAAGATATACATCTTTATGGAATGGTGGAACTAATAGTTGGACAGAAACAGGAACAGGTTGGGGAGATTCAGGACCTAATAACTGTGAAAGAAGTTTTACATGGACTTGGAGTGGTCATGGTGGCACAGAGGGTTGGGCGCATGGTAATGGTTGCACATTTTCAGGTGGTTATTCTTATGGTGGCAATACTCACTCACTAGATAGAGTAAATGTCTATGTATATAGTTAGGAAATATTATGAGCGATAGAGGTATATATGGATTTAAGGCAGGAAGACCTACTATGACCGATCAACAAAATAGTGGTAATTTTAATAATGACGAAAACATACACCTTATAGAAACTAATGCTAAGAATACAGGTGGTATTCCTGTCACTTCAAACTTAACAGTTGAATGGGATGCAGGTAAACAACCTAGTTATAGTGGCTCTGGAACTACTTGGACAGACCTTAGTGGTAATAATAATCACGCAACATTAACAAATCCTAATTGGAACTCAAGTGGATATTTCAACTTAGCTACTAATTTTCAAGTTTCTAAAACAGGTATTTTAGGTAGCAACAGAACAGTTATTTATGTAATGCAAACTACAGATACACAATCTCTTTTTGACAGCAATGGTAATACAGGTGGAGGAGATTATCTAGGTGCTTATAGGTCAGGTAATAAAGGTTATTATTCTAATGTAAGCATAGGTGCTGTGTATAAAAATAATTCATCTTCTAATATTCGTTATAACTTATATGACAATATAAGAACTTCTAGTGCGATCATGATCTCTTTTGTTAATGCAGATTTTAATTGGTCTGGTTTTGGATTTAATTATTATGGTAGCTATCAATTTGATAGTGGAAAGCTTTACGCAATTCTTATATATAGTCGAAATTTAAGTTTGAGTGAAATAGGACAACTTTACACTTATTACAATGGAAGGGGTATTGTCTAATGGCTTATGGAAGAATGCGTGGTAAAAAACCAAGAAATTATAGAACATCTACCAAATCAGGTTTATTTGGTGTAAATGAGCAACACATTATGCAAGCTGATAATGAGTGGGCTTTAGGTTTAGGAGAATCAGTAGATGCACCTGCTTCAAGTGCCGATGCTATATATACAGACAACCCTGCTGCTACAAGTGGTTTATATTATATAAACAATAACAGCACTGATACAGATTTAGCTTGGTGTGAAATAAATTATCAAAACTCAGGAAAATCTTATGTTTTATTGTTTTCTGCAACCAATGTATATGGAGACACAAGAAATTGGTGGAAAGGTCAATATATGAACACTACAGTATTTGAAGATTCACAGGGTACTTCTCACTCTTCTTGGACTTCACTTGTAAAGAAAAATTTAAAATTAGAAACTTGGAATCATTTTTCTTGGAACGAATTGTTGATTATTGAAGATCATAATAACGATGTAAGTTGGAAATCTTACAAACATAGTACAACTCAAACTATGAACTACTATCTTGGTGGAAGTACATCAAGAGGTTGGTATTACAACGATAGTGATATGATTTCAGGTGGTACAGGTAGAAGAGCATTTACATCCAATAGAATACATTACAACTACAGTTTAAGTAATGATGGTGGTAGGTTAGTTCCAGATCCACCTCATCAAGAATCTTCTGGTGGTTTTAATACACATGTTGATGATGGAACAGGTTATACATGGAAAGGAAATATTACTAGAAATGATAGTAATAGACACTATAACAATGATGGAACAACAACTAATCACACTTGTTGGTTTTTAGCAAGAGTATGGAATTAACAAAACACAATAAGAAAGGTATCTAATGCTAAACTACAATAGAATCTTAATTAAGGGAAATCATGGCAAATAGAAAACATTTAATTAGAGTAGTCACGACTAGTGGTGATACTACCGGTTTTAGTGAATTTGTCGCCGGATCAACCGATGGCGGACCGTTAATACCTAGTTTTACTACAACGCAAAGAGATGCAATAAGTTCGGCTACTACCGGTGAAATTATATACAACAGCACAGATTCAAGACTTCAAGTGTACAATGGCTCAAGTTGGCAGTCAATAGAAGCAGGGGATGTCACAGTTGTCACAACCGCGGCTACTTCTGGTTTGGACGGTGGTGCTGATAGTGGGGCGGTCACACTTGTTATAGATGCTACAAGACTTACCGACGGTACAAGTATTGATGTAGATGAAGATAACGATTTAGTTATGCTTTATGACAACTCTGCAAGTGCAATGGTAAAAGTGAAAGCACAACAATTACATACTACTGAAGCTTTACAGTGGTTGGGATTATAGGAGAATAAATGGCAGTATATACAGCAGCAGAACTAAATGCTAGTGAAACGCTTGGTACATCCGAAGCTGAAATATTTACAAACAGCAACAAGATCATTATCAAGCAACTCATACTTGCAAATTACACAGCTACTGATAGAACAGCACAGATAAAAGTTGTACCTTCTGGTGGAACTACAGCAGATAGTCACATTATATTTGGTGATATAACTGTGCAAGCTAACACAACTCAAGTTATTGACTTGGCTATGGTTGTTGCGGCAAACGCGTCTATTAGAGGTAAGGCAAGCGCAGCTAGTTCTATAAATGTACATGTTTCCGGTGTTGAGGTAAGCTAATGCCTTCCATAGAAATACCCGAGCCGGTCTTTTTAGACAGACTTGGTGGTGATGAAGTATATGGTTTTGGACAAGATGGCAATGTCACAATAACCTCAAATACCACACTATCAAGAGATATGTACTACAACAATTTAACAATAAATGCTAACTGTACATTAGATAGCAACGGCTATCGTATCTTTGTCAAAGGAACACTTACATTTACAGATAGCACTTCAAGAATAGGTAGATTTACAAACAAAACTACTGTAGGAACTCTTAAGGGTGGCTTTGCTAAAGGTACAGCAGCAACTGACACATTAGGCGGTAAATCAGGATCACAATCAGACTCAGCACATAACGCAAACAAATTTTTTAGTGGGGAAAACGAATTTTTTAATTTAACAGTAGCTATACAGGGGTCAAAGTTTGATCCTGCGTCTGGCTCTTATAAGTTTATAGGAGGTGGATCTGGTGGGGATGACGGATCGATTACAGCAAACGCCGCAGCAGGTGCAGACGGTGGTGACTCAAATTGGAGTGACTATCAAACAGTTGGTGCGCCGGGTGGTAAAGGTGCAACCGGTAATGCAGCAACAGCGGGTACAGGTGCGGTAGGCGGTGGAGTTGTTTTAGTTATTGCTAAGACAATAGTAGGTGACGGTACAGTTAGAGCCGACGGCGATGACGCATCTGCTGGAACGGATGGAACATCAGGCGCTCCTGCACCAGACGCTAGTACACCGGGAAACACAGTTCCGGGTAATACAAACACACATCCGGGAAATAACTATTCTTATTCAGGAAATAACTATTCATACGGATATAGCTATCCGGGGAACAACTATTCCTACACATCACCCGGAAACCCATACTCTTACAGCGGATCAAATCCTCACACACATTATCATTGGCACGGCGGTCCATCAATTAATAACTATCAATCCGGATATTATCATTATCACTACAACCACTCACATCCATACACAAACTATGGAAGTAATAACCCTACAACAAACTATGGGTCTAACAATACTAATTATGGGGCAAACTACGGGTCAAATCCAACTAACTACGGAAGCAACCCTACCAACTACGGTACAAATCCTTCTAACACAAACCCAACAGTTTATCACCCCGGCGGTGCAGGTGGCTCAGGCGGAACAGCATCAGACGGGTATAACGCGGGGGGCGGAACAGTAATTTTAATTTCGGGAACAAAACCTTTACCTAGCGGTTTGACATTAGCAGCAGCCGCAGGTACGAGTGGTACAGGAACAGCAGGTGCTGGAACTGTATTAACGGTTTACAATATTGCTGCTAGCGACACAGATCCGGGAGCGTAAAATGGCTATAAAAGAAATAGGTGTAGTACCAAGCGACTTTGAAACTTTTGATGTGATACCAGACAGTATTTATGGCTCAGGTAATGACGGTAATGTCACAATATCATCTAATACAACATTGACTCGTGATATGCACTACAACAACTTAACTATAAATGACGATATACATTTAAACACAGCAGGGTATAGAGTTTTTGTTAGAAACTCTTTAATGTTATCTAGTACACCAAGCGAACAAGCTACTTGTTCATTAGGTAGAAAAGGCGCAGCTAGTACAGACGGAACATTAAAAGGCGGTACTACAGGTAATGCAACTAACAGTATTGGTGGTGCGGGAAATGGTACAAGTGCTACAGCACCTACAGAAGGTATAGAATATTTTAACCACCCAGACTTAGCTATAAGCGGAGTTATTGTACACGGTGGTCAAACAACACCCGAAGCTGTAGTTGGCGGATCAGGAGATACAACAAACGCAGGTGGTGGAATTGTAGTTTTATGTGCAAGAAATATTAGTGGTTATGGAACTGTATATGCTACAGGAGAATCTACTACCGGTGGTGGTGCAATTTTTATAGTTAGTCAAGACATACCACTTACAGGACTAGCCACAGATGTCACAGGACACAATGACGGTAATGTAAAAACATTTAAGGTCTAATTATGGCTAAAAAATGTACTTGTGGTAGAAGCCCAATAGGTAATTGTATAGGCGTACATAATGTACCAGAAGAGGAATGGCTAGAAGCTTTAGAAGAAAATAGGCGGTTGATTTATGGCGACAGTTAGAGTTTATTACAAACGAGAAGATCAAGATTATAGTAATTGGGATTTATTTTATTTTCCCGGCACTTTATATCCACAAGACGCACCTAATTTATTTCCAGATGATTTAATCGATAATGTATATCCTTATGGTCCAAGAAAAAAATTAAATTTTGTAGTTGACGGAACACTTGGTTATGTTGATGTTGAGTTAAACAATGCAAAAAGATTTTCTTTATATATAAGACGCAAAGATTTTATAACAGATTACAACGGTGAATATGATACACCACTTAAATTAACAGACGATTTACTAAACGAATATAAGTATGAAGTAGGTTATGTTTGGGATGTTGACACAAATATAAATCCTAATGTAAATTTTTATATAAAAAACGATAGCCCTTATGTTTATGCAGACAATACCTATACGGATATTCTAGCTACTGATATTACTTGTAGCACAATAAATAATTTTGATAAAGAACTTGATACTATATCAACAGATGACGGAGATGACGGAACTGATCAGGGGTCATATTCGTTTATAAAAATATTTTACAGTAAAGCTAACGCATATTTTGTAGAGATACCTGACGATTGGGTTTGGCCTGTCGAGGGTAGTCCGGGAATAAAAGATATTCGTGAATATTCAATGCTATACTGTCTAGGAAACACTTACAATATAGGAGAAGATATGGATCTATCAATTAGCGCCGATGCTTTAGCAACGGAAAAAGCTGATGCCCTACAAGTCTGTGAGAAAGCAGTTGCTAACTGTCTTTACAAACTTGGTGAAGATATAGACGCATTTGACGAAACTGCGTTCTTGGCCGATGTTGATGCTTATAAAGCTACAAAAGATGTTAGTTTTGGTGCAACAATCGATTACTTAAAGGCACAACTTGATATTCAAGCAACACTCACAGCCTAATAAAAGAAGGGAGGATTGTGAGATTAATATACTACATACCCGAAGGTGAATCTATTGATGATTACAAACAAGAATGGGAACAAGTAGTTGCTGAAGTACATACAGGGTTATCACCAAACATAGAAGACTTTGTTAAAGACCCTAGTGTCGCACAACTTGTTGAAATACCTGAATATAGAAAAGCTCATGTTCCTGTAAATGCACCCTCAACAGAATTTGTCCAATACATATATGTTGACGAATTTATTGACAAAGATAATATGCCTCAATACTCAATGGAGATCTGGTCAAAAAATTTAGATAATCCTAGCGATCAACAAAATAAATTAGATACTCATTTACTACAATACGATAACCATAGGAAATATTTTTATAGTGAACATATTGCTCTTAAACCCGGATGGTATGACATAATTTTTTATAAGGATAAAAAAGAAATGGATAAAAAAGAAATCGCTATATACGAAAAAGCAAATGAAGAAGAATAATTTATGGGTAAGTGGTACACCTAAAGAAGTTATTAGAGGTGTAGTCGCTTGGGAAAATTGTTTAGAAGTACCTGACGGCATAATAGAATCTATGGACGAAGATGTAGATAATTGGAAAGCTGAACAAACTTTAGAATCTACTAAAACAGACGAAGCAGCAAAATCTTTATATAACGATAACGGACCTATAAGATTTGATCCTGAAGCTCAATTTACAAAAAAAACACATTATCAATTTTTAAAACAAGTACAAGCAAACGCTTTAAACAAAGCAGCACAATATTTTGAATTGTACCCAGATGTAGAAAAAGAAGTTAATTGGTTAGAAAAGTACCAATACATAACTTATAGTCCGCCAAAACACATGACATATCATAGTGACAATCACTCAGTTAGAAATCCTAAAACAAATCAATATTACATTGCACCGTATATGCGTCGAATAACTATATTAACTTATCTCAATGACAATTTTATGGGTGGTAGTTTAAAATTTAGATACTTTCCGGAGGCTGATCCATATAAACCACCTGCCGGATCGGTTGTAATTATGCCTAGTTCTTTTGTTTATTCACACGCAACAACACCTTTGTTAAACGGGCGTAAGTCTGCATTTTTAGTTTCACTTAGTAGTAATTTTGATATGGATAGCTATAATAATGGTAATCCAATAGACCAAATCAAGATGAGGGAGTTTTCGTGAAAAAAATTATGGGTTGTGTTGAAATCTATGAGGATTTCATTACAGAAGATCAAGCTAAAACAATTATAAAAATATGTGAAGATATTGATCAAGACGAAACATTTGAATTAGGTTTTAAAGACGCGTCCGTTGGTAAAGGACACAAAGGCGGAGATATTAGGTCAAATAAGACTTTTGGTATTACTGAACATTACTTTTTACCTAAAGAATCAAGACTATACAGAGAGTCCGTTAAAAATGGTAATGACAAGTACTTTAGAGATATAGCTAACCTACAAGAATTACTAACACAAAAGTTAAGTGAGTATGTAAATGAATACACTAAAAAGTACGAGTTTCCAATTATGTTTGACGAGGGATATACTTTATTGCGTTATCAGGGCGGTCAAGAATATAAAGCTCATTGTGATTATGCACCACACATGCCTAGATATTTAAGTGCGCTAATACTTTTAAATCCTGCTGAGTATGAGGGTGGCGGTACATATTTTATACACTTTGACGAAAATGTAAAACCCGATAAACCTGCTTTAGTTTTGTTTCCTAGCAATTACGCTTATTCCCATAGGGCTATGCCTATAATTAGTGGTACTAAGTATGCAATAGTCACATGGTTAGGTCATCAAATAGACACAGATGGATTACCAGATTTTTATTTACCAAGAGGATGAAAATGGATGCAATAATCATCACAGATTTATTTAAGGGAAATCAAGTAGAAGAAATGCGACATTGGTTAGACAATGAGTCGCCTTATTATGACGATCAAACTTGGGAAAGACACGAAACAGGTATGATGAAAAAGACTTGTCCCGAACTCGATATGTACCATATATTTAGTATTGACAAAGCAAGAGAAGTCTTTGATGTTCCCAATTTACTTCCTACCTTTGCTACTTTAAATTGGTATGAAACTAATGCAAACTATCCTGTGCATAAAGATACAGATCCTGTTGAGTTTACAATTATGTACAACTACTACAGTGAGAGCGGTTGGAATATGAATGTAAATGGTAGGGAAATAGTATTAGCAGACGAAGAGGCTTTAGCTTATGAAGGGCAACAAACAGATCACGGTCGATTACGAAATCCGGGAGGAGTGACTGTTGCGCTATACTTTAATTATGCACGACCAGACAACTACCACTTTGTTTTAGGTGAATTTAGTGGTGGTGAGCCGGTGTTTCCGTCCGGTCGTCACTATACAGAAATTAAGAAAGATTGGTACTAAATGGTAGAAATAGATTTAAGTGTGGGGGAATCAATAGAATACGACGCAGGTGATAGGGCTGAACAACTATTAATGAATAACAGGCTTACACTTGATCCGTCTTTAGAATTTTATGTAAATGAAAACATTGCAAATATTGACAAAGCATTATTTGTTGGTGCAGGAGTAGGAGTAGCAAGTAAAGTGCTTACTTCAAATGGTAAAGAAGTAATAAATGTTGAGCCAATAACTTCAAGATTTACAGATTTAGAAACAAATTGCTCAAGTGCTACAAACATAAATAAAGCTTGTGCGAGTACAAGTTATAGCGGTACAATGCACTACTTTGACAATAACAAGTCTGGTGCAAAACTAGATGTTGATTTTGGTGAGGGTGAACAAGCAGTTGAGGTAATTACAGTAGATAGCTTAGATTTAACAGATCTTGATCTACTAGTAATAACTACAAACGGTAGTGAATTAGATGTTCTTGACGGTTGTGTAGATACTATTGCAGACAATCCCGATATGAAAGTCATTATTAGTTGGACACCCGATCTTATGGATAATATAGACGACAAAATTGACGATTTGAAAGCACAACCTTTTACAACTTATAAAATAATCCATTGGGATAAAGATACAAATGCTATATCTTTAAGAAATCAATATACAGGTGATTTTCCAGACGACAATTTAAAAATAGTAGAACAAGCAATGGTGTTGATGGAATAATGGCTAAATGGTGGGAACGAAAAGAATATAGTAGATTTTTAGAAGTCAAAAAACATAAAGTTGGCGACGATAAAATCTTATTCCTTACAGGTGATCCTGAATATGTTGATCTAGCTCCACCTCGTCCTGCTAAAGAGTTTATACCTGCTTGGTACAAACATTTACAAAGAGAGTGGACAGAGTTAAGAGAAGACGACGATAGTTGGAATACAGTTCCTTACAAAGATAATTCTTTAAAAAAATGTCCTACTGTAAAAGATATGATGACGGCGGGATATATTATACCTTTATGGCTTGATCTTAAAATTAGTCATAATAAGCAAACAGGATTTAATTGGTACAACAAGCACGCTTACAATGAAACTATTACATATCACGATCCCGCGTCCATAGGTAATATGCCTTTTCAACCTACAAGTTTTAACACAGCATTAAAATTTACAAATCCGTGGGATATAGTGACACCACCGGGTTGGTCAGTTATCATAACTCAGCCGTGGTATCATCGTATTTGGGAAATAGAAATTATGCCTAGTCTTGTAGAAACTGACTCTTATCATCAAATGAATATACCTTTTATATATCACGGAGTTGGTGAAAAAACATTTAGACAGGGTACGCCTCTAATACAAGTAATACCCTACAAGAGAAGTGGTTTTGATTTAAAAGACTACGAAAGTAGAGATATGGATGATTTAGACAAAGTTTATTACTCAAAAAGCAGGTCTGCGGAAAGAACAAGACAAAACGGTTTTTACCGTTGGCTTACGCAACAAAATAAAAAGATATGGAAAGAAGAGGGGGTTATAGATGAGTAAATGTCCAATACCTAGAATTACTGATATATGGTCAAAGCCTATGAAAGATATAAGCAGAAGCGCACCTAGGGTTGCATACACAGTACCCGTACCTAATTTACAATGGGGTCAATTAGAAAATGAGGAAAGTAATGCTTTACCCTCAGTTAATTATGAACTACCTAAAAAGTTTGTAAAAGCCCCTAATGGTTGTGTATCTACACAATTTATGAGAAATAGATTATATGAAGTTAACTTTCCATATAGTTATGTAAAAATCAAAATGAGAAAAAATGAGTTGGCTGACGATGTAGATAGATACGGTGGTTTTGATTTTAACGCACATTTTTACGGTAATGTAAAACACCACGGACCTTTTAATCAGCTTATTGTTGAAGAAAAAGAAGGTTGGGCTAGACCGGGAGTACCTACTATGCAAATATCTATGCCGGTTATGTTATTTTGTGACGATCCGGAAGTATGGATGGATGTACTACCTAGTGATAGAAATGTGGGTAAAGATTTACCTATTAGTACAATACCCGGATTTATGCCTATACACTCTTGGTCTAGAGGTTTATCTTGGGCTTTTGAGTGGGTTGATCTTGATCGTGAAGAGTGTTTACTAAATCACGATGTAATTATGTTTAATTTATTATTTTCTAAACCGGTGAAGCTAGAATATGTACCGTGGAACGAGGAGTTTAGTAAACAATGGAATTTGATTAGTCAATCCTCAGTTAATCGTAGAGATACTAATCAATTATATCCCGAAGCTTTAAGTAGAAGACCAAGAAGACTAGTACCAAAGAAACAGAAATTATGGAAAGAAAAGAAATACTAATTGAAGAACTATTCCCACAAGATATTTTTGATCGACTTGTTGGACTAGTAAAAAGAAATTACAAAAACTTTGAATACAACGAATTTTTTGGTAGGTATGGTTGTAGTAGTGATTTATGGCGTGCGATTATGCCGTACTTTAACAGATCAGTAGCGGTTGCTAGAGATGTGTTCCAATCCCCTACTCTATTACCTAGCTATGCTTTAGCCTGTCATTATGAGGGTGAGCTTGCTGAATTAGTAAAACACAAAGACAACAATGCTTGTACATATACAATAGATTTACATTTGTATAGTGATACGGATTGGCCTTTAATTGTAGAAGGTCGAGAATATATTTTGAAACCAAATCAAGCCTTAGCATTTTACGGGGAAGATCAAGAACATTGGCGACCGCCTTTTCCAAATGTAGATAACAATGGTGTAGGGGCTGCGTTTTTTCATTTTGTTGAGCCGGAACATTGGTTTTTTACAGGTGAAAAATGAGGTGGGTAAAAAAAAATAATATAGAGTTTGCAAGTATTATACCTGCCTTACCCGACATAGCACCACCTGTACCTGCAAGTCAAATGATACCGGAGTGGTTTAAAAAACTACCTTTAGATCTTCAACAAGACAATCACAAACCATTTCCTATTATGAGTTCTCTTATAAAAGATTTGAATTTGCATACGATAAAGAAGTGTCCTGCTGTTGTTGATTACTTTACGGAGGGTTATATTATTCCTTTTTGGTGTGATATGTTAATACAAAGAGTAGGTGAAACTTTCCATTTTGAAACTAATTTTAGTGACGACAATGGAATAGGAAGTACTTTAGAGTTTCATGACGAGCAACAATTCAGCACATATCCTTTTGAAAGAAATGATTATCGTAGAGCTGTAAAGTTTACTAGCCCGTGGTTTTTTTGGACACCACCGGGTTGGTCAACACTATTTTTACAACCGCAACTACACCCTAATAAAGATTTTACTTTGTTTCCGGGTGTTGTAGAAACAGACACTTTCCATCAAGTAAATTTTCCTAGCGTATGGCATAGTGAGGGTGAAAGATTAATTAAAAGAGGTATGCCGTTTTTACATGTAATACCTTTTAAAAGAGAAAAAAAGAATCTTGTAATTAGTAAGTGGGATGAAAAACACGATCACGCTATAAGGGACGAAAGTTTTAAATTAAGAAGTAAAATGACAGGTGGGTACAGACAGATTAACAAGAATAGGTTTCAATGAAAGTATGGATAGATCAAGATCTTTGCACAGGTGACGGACTTTGCGCTGAAATAGCACCTGATGTTTTTGTTATGCAAAATGACGGTTTAGCTTATGTTCAAGAAGTAGTTGGTAATTTTGGTGAATTAAAAATTTTTAGCGAAATACACAACAACGATCAGGGTGCAGAGGGGTTAGCACGAGTACCTAAAGGTCAAGAGGATTTAGTGACCGAAGCAGCAGAGGAATGCCCGGGAGAATGTATTTTTATAGTACCATAGAGTATTATGGTAAATAACTACAACTTAGAATATGATTTGCTTAAAAAAAGCAAAATAACGGACAGATCACCAAGAAGTATTGTAGATCAACCCCTTAGTGACCAACCATTTAACGAAATTTACGGTAAAGAGGAATCTAAAAAAACTTCTTCATAAATCAAGAAAATGTCTTCTTGAGTGTATATAATAATGAATATACTGATGTATAAATAGTTGAAAGGTAAGGTATGGCTAATCCAGAACAACAACAAGAACTATCCCCTGAACAAACAGCGGACTTAGTTAATCGTTTGTTAGCAGAAAACAAAACATATAAAGAAATAGTGCAAGATACTGCTAATAAAATAGCTAATCTTGAGTTGAGAAATAGTGAGCTAAAAGTACAAAACAATGCTTTAAATCAAGTGTTAAATGATATTGGCGCACAAAAAACAGCACCAACTCAAGCAGAAGAGGAATAATTTTGTCTTCTTTAGAAGAGTATGCATCATCTCAACCCACAAGAAGATCAACGGCGTGGCGAGAGCAAAACGAGTCTAACAGGGCTGCGTGGATAGAAGCTTGTGAGGGCGTAAAATTAAAAGGTGTACCCGCACAAACAGCAGCAAAATGGTTAATTGAAGAGAAAAATTGTCCTTTGTCCATAGACTCTATAAGAACAGCTTTGAGAAATACTATGGAACAATATGTCAAGTCTTGACGAATATAATAAAAATAAAAGCGATTTAACAAACGCTAAAAGAAAATCTAAAAATGTACATCCTAAAGGTTTTGAGCCGGGTTATAGGCTCAAAGGGAGTAAGGGTGAAATAACTTCGCAACCTCAAGAAGATAGTAATATAAAAGTCTTTGACGATATATTAGAACAACTTGAGCTTGATCCAAAGAAATACGAGGTTATAGAGCCGGTAGAAGTTCGTAGTTGGGATTCTATGGTCGATGGTGGGAAACGACTATTTTATTACAAAGCACGAATACAATCTCGTGGGAAAGTAAACCCTAACGATCCTGACTACGACGCTTTGCTAAAAGAAGTAAAGAAAGCAAAGAAACCTAAAAAGCTACAAACAAGCACAGACGATAGCATTGTCTTTTGTTGGAGTGATTGGCAGTTAGGCAAGCCGGATGGAGATGGTACAAAAGGTATTGTAGAAAGATTAAATCAAATGATACCTGACTTTGTTGATTATGTAGAAACACAACGCAAAAATGGTAGGAAAATCCAAAACTTATACATATTATCTTTAGGTGATATTATCGAAAATTGTAGTGGGCATTACCCGACTCAAGAGTGGGGTGGCGAGCTGAATCTTCGTGATCAGGTTAAGGTTGCTCGTAGAATAATGGTAAAAGCTTTAACAGAGTGGTCGCCATTATTTAAAAATGTAGTTGTATGTGCAATAGCCGGAAATCACGGAGAAAACAGAAACAACGGAAAAACTTATACAGACTTTGCGGACAACCATGATGTCGCGGTTGTTGAACAAGTACAAGAGATACTTGAACAAAACCCTAAAGCATTTGGTCATGTTAAATTTTATATACCGGAAGACGAATTATCAGCAACCGTTGATATATCAGGTAAAATTGTGGGTTTTGCTCACGGACACCAATTTCGTTCCGGAGTTTCAGTAAAATCTGGTAGGTTTGCATTTGATAAAGGTATTAAATGGTTTGCAGGACAATGTATGGGTAGAACACCTGTAGGAGACGCAGATCTACTTGTATGGGGTCATTTTCATCACTACTTTATGCACCCAAATCGTGGCCGTTGGTTTTTACAAGCACCGTCTATGGACGGTGGCTCTAAGTGGTTTAAAGATATGACAGGTGACGACTCGGGACCTGCACAGGTTTGCTTTACTATTAGTGCTAAAAGTGACACTTATTTTGTAAAAGATCAAACATTTTTTCCAAACAACTGTTAAATACCTGAAACCAACTTCTTGTCATTTAATATAGTCATGTATGAAATTAGAAGTCCTAAGAATCAGCTCACAAGAAGATTCAACAAGTGGTATTTTATTTGATGTCACAGACAACAAACGCAAGTTTCTTTGCTATACCGTTGAAGATGAATTTCGAGCCGAGAAGATAAAACATGAAACGCGTATTCCCGCAGGGACATACACACTAACACTTCGTAGCGAAGGTGGCTTTCATTCGCGTTATACCTCCAAGTATGGTGCTGATTGGCATCGTGGCATGATCTATGTCAACAATGTCCCGGGATTCGAGTATATACTTTGGCACACGGGGAATACAGATGAATCGACCAGCGGTTGTTTAATTTTAGGAAATTCACAAACAAGTAATCTTGTGCAAAGTGACGGGTTTGTGGGATCGTCCGTAAATGCGTATAAGACCGTTTACCCGATGATAAGAGATGCAATACTTAGTGGCGAAAAAGTATTAGTAAGATATATAGATTTTGACTACATAGAAGGACAAGAATTTAAAACCGTATCAGGAAGTGAGCCTGTAATTTCTTATAGTCCTATTGATGAAAAGAAAAAAACTGAAATATTTGATTTTTCTAAAGATTTTCCTAAATGGCCTGATAAATTATACAAAAAACAATCGCCAATGATTTTTGACGAAAAACTTAAAGATTGGCAAAAGCAAGTTGGTATAACAGCTGACGGGTGGTTTGGTAATCAGGCTAAAGGAAAAGTTCTGGAAATCCAGAAAGAATTTGGGTTGACAGAAGATGGTGTCTTAGGTAAGCAAACTTGGGACATTTCTTTTGCAAAAGAAAGTTAGGAGATTCGTATGAATTGGGAATTAACAGACGCTTTTAAAGTGTCATTAATAAGAGCAGTTAGAACAGGACTTCAAGCAGGTTTTGGTGTAATTGTTGCAGCCCAAACCGGATGGTTGGATATGGGTGTACTTGAGGGTGCAGTTGTCGCAGCAGGCGCTGCGTTTTTCTCAGCATTACAAAATGTTATTGAGGAAGCACCGTTCAAATTTATGTCTAACTTTCCAAAAGGTTAATTTAATTACAAGTGCGTCGATAGGGGGACTATATGTCCTCCTATTGTTTAAGGGATCAAATGTATTATTATAAAATAGAGTTATTAAGAGTTGTAGATGGAGATACGATCGATGTCAGAATTGATTTGGGTTTTAATGTGTGGCATAAATGTCGTATTCGACTCGTGGGTATTAATGCTCCTGAATCACGAACAAGAGATAAAGAAGAGAAAAAACGAGGGTTGGCTGCGAAATCTTGGCTTATAGACAAACTTGAGTCCGCCGAGGACGAATTAGAAATGAAATCTTATGGTGTAGGTAAATATGGCCGTGTCTTGGGGGAGATCTACATAAATGAGGTCAATATAAACGAACTAATGGTTAAGGAAGGACACGCAGTAAAGTATGATGGCGGGAAGAGGTAGGAAGTGATGAGAGAGTGCTTCGTAAGTTCAATACCTTAGTTCGTTTATTAATTGTTGCTTTACTAATATATCCTTTCCCATTAGCAGTAGCACAAGAAGTCACCGTCAACGAGGGTTTTAGCGATCAAGATTGGGATGGCTACTTTACAATTACAAGAGAAAATAGTAATTCACATAATACTGTTTATACAGAAAATAGTAATTACGGAACGCAGGGACAATTTTTAAGCTTATGTCATCAAGTTCATAGTGGTTGTACACACGAATATACTTTTGAATTTTCTAGCGATATAGATGTGTATGAAGTAGGTTTTGAAGTAGGTGCAGTAAACGCAGCATATTCAGTCACTTTTTATTATTCGGATGATACAACCGAAACAGAAAACAAGTCTGCACAGGCTTATGGAAATAATGGTGCAGATATGTATGACACATTTTATAAATCTTTTACTGATTACAATGCAGTAGCAGAAAACACAGATAAATTTATAACAAAGTTTGTTGTTGACATACACGATTGGTCTAGCTTTGACGATATGTATTTTCAATACGACGATGCAACTGCTACAGGTAGTTTTGCTACTACTACAACTACTACTGTTCCAGAAGCTAATAGTTCAAGTGTAGATACTACTACCACGACTACGACAACTACAACTACCACAACAACTACTACAACTACTACTACAACTTTACCCCCTGCACCCAACGGAATATCTAGTTATACAATTAGTGAAAGCTCAAGCGGTATAACAGTTGATTGGGACACACCATCCGATAACGGTGTCACAATAGGTGGATATAGAATATTAGTAGCAGAAACCTATGATCAGGACTATAACGCTAACACTTGGTTTGAGGTGTATAGGAGTACAGATACTGATACTACGGAATTTACTTTACCGTGGGTAGATAATAATGACGCAATAGAATACGAAACTCTAAACGGTACTTACTACTATCGTTTGTCAACTTGTGCTACTAATTGGATGTGTAATGATGTTGAAGCAACTTATGTTGTTGATAACACATTAGGACCACCAATGAATCCCGTTGTTTCGCAAGAGTACAATGTAGGTGTAAAAGTAGATTGGGATGAGCCTAACACAGGTACTAGAACTGCAACAACTTATGAATTGTATTACAGAATAGACGCTCAAAACGAAACGGTTGTATATAACATTACAAATACGGAGTACACTATACCTTATAGTGCAATTACTAACAACACTTACGAATTTTCAATTAGAGCTTATAGCTCTACTTATAATGTTTATAGTGGCTATTCTACCGAGCCGACACTAACAGTATTTAATCAAAAAGCTCAAGATGACTACGACGCCGAACAAAAGCGTTTAGCTGAAGAAGAAGCTGAACGCAAAAGACAAGAAGCTATACAAAACGAAAAAAATAAAAATTATAACGAAACAGGTTATTACGAAACAAACCAAGAGCGTAGCGATCGTGAGCAAAGAGAGTATGAGGAAGAGCAAGCCCGTCTAAGAGCTATTGAAGCGGCTTTAGAGCAAGAAAGACAATCTAACTCAGCCGAAACAGGATATTATGAAACTAACCAAGAGCGTGCTGATAGAGAATATCAAGAAGAACAAGATAGATTAGCGGAATTACAAAGACAGCGTGACAAAAACAAAGCTGAAACAGGTTATAGCGAAACAGATGATGAAAGAGTTGCTAGAGAATTAGCGGAAGAAAAAGCTCGTATTGAGCAAGAGATCAAAGACTCTATTGTATTACCTACTACGACTACAGACACAGACGATGACGACCAATCACAATTTGGTGGTGGTGGAGAGCCAATAGACATAATCAAGTTAGTAGAAACTATAATTGAAATAAAGGAAAACACGAATTTTGATGATTATAAAGTTGATACAACGCCAGAAATTAACTTGGAAGAGATTGTTATTGTCGTTCCTCCTACTACTACGACTACAACCACTACTACAACGACTACAACTACGACAACGACTATACCTGATAAACCTGAACAAGATGAGGATAACTCATTTTTTGGTACGGAGGGAGATCAAGAGGTACAACTCACAGAAGAAGAAGTAGAAGTTTTAGTTGAGGCTGCAGAGGAAGCTATTACAGAAGTAGTAGAGGTAGAGGAATTGACCGAAGTTTTTGAGGATAATGATATAGAAATTATCGAGGAAGAAGAGTTAGAAGATCTTTCGGTTGAGGAACAAGAAGAGTACATAGAACAGGTAGAAGAGGCTGTTGCGGAAGTTGTTGCCGAACTTGATACACAAGAAAAAGTAGAAGTAGTAAAAGAGGTAGCTAAAGTTTCCGTACAAAACTTAGGTAATGCTGACACCACAACTAAAGCTGTTGTAAAAGCGGTAGTACAAGAAGTCACAAAGGTAGAAACCGTAGCTGAATTAGACGAAGAAGAAAAACAAGCCGTTGGTGAAGTATTAGGTTTTGAAGAAGAAACAGCTGCGGAAGATGTGGAAATTATTGCAAAACAAGCAGCCGAAGAAGAAAACATAGCTACAGCTGTTGAGGAATATGTTGAAAGAGCTATTGCTAACGAAGATGTTGAGAATTTTACACTTGCAGATGTTGTCACAGAGGTACAAGTAGAGGCGTTTTTGGAAAATCCAATAGGTGAGCTGACAAGTGTTAATATAGATATTAGAGAGATGGATCTGGGGTCGATAGGCGCTGACATGACAAGCGACCAAAAAGAAAAAGCACAAGAAGTAGTAGTACCGGTTATTATTGCTTCCCAAATTATCGCTCAAGCGGGTGCTTTAATTAGGAGATTTTAGATGATCAAAAAGATTTTTAGATTTTTAAATAATGTATTGGGACTACCTTATCAATTTGTTAAGTTGTCCATAAAAAGTTTTATAAGTTCTACAAAGTGGACTTGGAAGCAAATAAAGAAAATAAGTATAAAAGGTATAGCAAAGTGGCTATTTGATGTTGTTAAAGAATCAATAGCACAGATCTTCACCTTACTTGGTTTTTTTATTGCTTGGTTTACTTTGACCGGAACAGCACAAGATATTGTAGGTATTGCAATAGTCGTATCTACAATTATATGGTTAGTGACTATTAGATTGCGAGATTAATTATGGAATGTTGCGGAAATGGATGCTGCGGAGGTAAATAGTGCCTAGCGGTTTATCCAAATTGCAAAAAATCAAAATGATCATGGCTCGTATGGTCGCTGTATTCGTTGCTAACGGACTCGCAATCATTGGAGCAGGATCAATTATTGGTATTGACACCCTTAGCTCCGTGCTTTTGGCCGGGTCTTTGGGTGTCGCCAAAGTCACAGAAGCACTAGCTCGTGGTTTTCTCGACGACGGTAAACTAACTATTGATGAAATAAACGAAGCATTTGGCGGAAAAAAAGAAGAGTTTTAAATGAGTGAGCATAAGCATCCTGTTGGTCTTACACAAAAGGAAATGATTATGCTTGTATTGGATGGGCAGGAAAGAATCAACGATAGAATCGATCAATTACACGAGAAGGTAAATTCAAAAATATCAAGAGCTGAATTAAGTGGATGGCTAGTAGCTGTATCTGCTTTAGTAGTTCTTGTTCAAGCAGTTATGTAAATTAGTCCCAGAAGGGAGTTCTAATGACAGAAATAATTTTAGTTTTAACAGTATCACTTATATCTATTGGACTTCTTGTATGGATAGGTATAATGAGCAACAAATTTTTTAAATATTTTAAAGAGATAGCAGAGGAGATTTATAATGAGCAGAAGAAGAATCAATAGATGTGTTGAGTGCAATACGCCACTTAAACATATACAGTTAAATAAATGGATGTGTGATCAAGCACCAAGTAAATGCAAAATGTCTATAAAAGTAGTGTTTTTAGACAATCCGGAACAAAAAGATGAAGAAGAGTGACCCGCCGTGTCCTGTATGCAACCATACATTAATGGAAAGACACGCGGGATTATATTGCTATAATTACAAATGTCCGCAATTTAATCAAAAGGTGGTGGCGTGCTGTGAAGGAGGACAATGCTGAAAAGATTTATGTGTATTTCGCCTGTTTTAATGACAGCGAAGTATGTCCTACTATATCAAATTGTATTTTAAGTGCTGATCAACCAGAAAATTTAGTGTTTGGAATATATTTTCAATACACCAAAAATTATATGCGATACGCATTTAAAGATTTTATAAGTCAATTTGATAATGAGTTTAGAGTAGATTACGAGCATATTACGGAAGATAATATTGTAGATATTATTGGTCTAGCTAAAGGTCGTATAAAATCGTATGCTATGTGTCAAGACGAAGAGTATAAAATGCTTATCGACGGACACATGATGTTTGCTAATGGTTGGGACACTAAAATTAAAGAAAAGCACAAAATAGCGGACGATCGAGGTATAACTAAGCCAATTATCAACGGTTATGCAGGATTGTATTATTTTGACGACGAGGGTAATAGAGTTCCGCATTTTAGAAAAGAATTGACTAATCTACGCTATCAATATTTTGTCGTTGACGACGAAAATGATATACACCAAAAAATGATGAGATTTAATTGGCATGATAGATTACCAACTCATGTGATGACAGATCTAAATCCAAATGGCGACGAAATTGTACCTAATGTAAGATTTTCCGGTAATTTTAGTTTTTCTAGGTATAACTTAGTAGAACATTTACCTGAGTGGGTTATATTTGAGGACGAGGAGATGCCGTGGACTATAAACTTATTTGACGCAGGTTTTAACTTTGTCTTTCCTTTATTTGACGAGCCAACCATTATGCACTTATATATGGGTAGAGAGCCATTTGATGTACAATCTACTAGAGATCAAATAGAGTTTTTGTACCCAGATTATCAAGCCTTACAACAGCAAAAGTATGATAATGTTTCTAATTATTTAGACGATCCCAATAATTATGATAAAATTATTAAATATCAAGAATATGCAAAAGTTAAAATATTATCAGGAAAAACAATAGATAGATATGTCCCAAACAATTTTCGTTAAAATTTGTTCTTTAGACGACACAGAGCTTGGACCTACAATTATGGATTGTGTTTTAAAAGCAAGAGCTCCACATAAACTAAAATTTGGGATTAGTTTGATGTATAAAGACGAGGACACCCTAAAGGATTTTATGGCCGTTAAAACGGAAGCTGAGAGCTTTGGGGCGCAATTTAGAGTCATTACACAACCTTTTAAAAAGTTTAATATAGGCGTTGGTAAAGCTAGAGCTAGCGTAGATAGTATGTATAAAAATGAGGATTATGTACTACAAATAGATAGTCATAGTTGGTTTCCTCATAATTGGGACTTAACACTTACAAGTTTAATTATGTATCGTGATCCTAAAACAATATTTACCGGATACGGATCACCTTATACCTATGAAAATGGTAAAAGAGAGCCAAAGGATATAGGTAAATTACTATATCCCGAACTAACAAATGATAAATTGTTTTGTGAGTGGCTACCTCAAAATTGGCGTCCGGTATATCCAAATAGTGAAGAAACCTTTATACCTACTAAATTTTGTGCTAATTTTTCATTTGGTACAAGTAAGTGGGGCGAATATTCGGGTGTCTTTGAAAAAGCTATATTTTATAGTGAAGAGCCCGTACAAACACAAAAATTAAAAGCAAAAGGTTTTAAATTGCTTTACCCAAACTTAGACGAGCCAATGATATGTCATTTGTATTACAACGACATAGGACATTATGGTAAAAGAAAAGCTTTTACAGATTATGTAAGTGATTTTGAAAGCAATTACTTAATGAATGTAATGGATAAACATTATTACGAAAACTTCACCGTTTAAATAAAAGGTCATTTATTATATAAGTATTGGATTACTTTATTTATAGGTCAACTAAATGGTTGATCGTTAGCAAGCTAGCTTATAATAAATATCTACAGGGTAATCTAATAAAGGGGTAGGTCCGCCGAGAGTTGTATGGGACAGTATGACTCTCTCTACCTCTATTTCGTCAAATCCAATATCGTCGTCAACTACAACTTCGCTATCGGCTAGATCGGTCACTTCCTTACCGGAATAATCATTATCATTATTATCATTATTAGATAATCCTTCTACAACAT
>Ga0213858_10000135_pt1 | contig 32870 bp, 24 predicted proteins | sample PICome_FD_160122 | JGI IMG/M metagenome (GOLD analysis project Ga0213858, IMG submission 160122) | Coastal seawater microbial communities near Pivers Island, North Carolina, United States - PICO245 | ecosystem: Environmental > Aquatic > Marine > Coastal | place: USA: North Carolina | collected... | reverse complement strand
CAAGCATCGAGCGGGTCGCAAGTACGATGAGAATGGAAATGTAAAACCACAAGAGGATGATCACTGGACATGCGACAAGGCAGAGTCCGCGAGAATCTTTAAAGAAGTATATGACAGGGCGAGAAAGCACCCTACATATAAAAGACTTTACGCTGCGTGGCGTAAGAGAGAAAAGTACCTTTTTAAAGGAGAAGAAAATGTTTGAAGACATTACTACCTCAGAAGTTCTGGGAACTGTCTTTTACACTCTCGTCATCTTCGCTCTTGGCGCCGTTGCTGGTCCCAAGTTCTTTAGTTGGCTTGGTGGACTGCTTCCTTGGAACAAGGGCTGATTAGCCTTCATCCTCTTCATCTTCAATGAAGAGTCTAAATTCCGTACCATCTGGGACATCACCATCGTAATTGATGGTGATGTTTCCTGTTTCTAGAAGTCCATCACTAGTGATTGTGAAGTCTGATAGATTTCTTTCGATTTCTGTTACCACTAGATCATCTAGATCTTCATCTTCAAGTGGTCTGTATGCAATAGGTACATATGGTGTTGTTGGTGATGATGGATCTTCGTCTAATTGGTAATTTTGGATTACCTTTTTGTTGATGAACTCTATGGTGATTTCATCATCGGTGCTAATAGTAAAAGTAGTATCAATACTACTCATGTCGGTATGCATAACCACAACATAGTTTGTCTTGCTACTTTTCTTAACCTTGTAACTTGGGGTCGAGTCATTTCCGATCACGACGACTTTACCTGTTGTCACATTACGAATTTGTAAACTACTAAAAGTGTTTCTCCAAATTTCATCGGCATCATAGTTCGAGCCGTTCCACCGAAGAACCTCGTCAGTTTCACTAATGTCAAGAAAAACTGCAAACTGATTCGTAATACCTAAATCTGAATTGCTGTAGTTAAATTTAATAAAACCATGTTCAGGTGTCATTTGATTTGCGGCGACATTATCTGCTGCTGTTATTTCGCCTGAGTAAGCGGGAATAACACCATACTTGGTTGACACTTCTCCAGTAAAGTTAAACGCTGGAAGTCTTCCTGTTGAGTTACCTTCGTGTTCCATGTTTGCGGTAAACGATATCTGATTAGGAACACTCTCTTCGAGAATGTATCCGTTTGTTGCATTACCAGAACCGTCTTCTCTGGGGACTGTTACATCGAAGGGGTGGCCCATAATATCATTTATTTCTCCGAATCCCGATAAAACTTCTACAGAGCCTTTTTTAGCGGTTGTGAATAATATATTTCCCTTTCCCTCTCCGCCACTGGATGGGGATTCATGTTGAACTAAAATTGGTGAGTGAAGCATCGCCTCTGGATATTTAATTGCATCGCCTGTATTTGTGCTTCTTGCTATTCCTAAAGTAAATTCTTGTTTAAGATAGGCATCAGTAAGATTGGGGGGTGTACTGCTCTCACTACCTCCAAATTTTCTAACCGTTACCTCTTTGGGTACAAAGCGGTTTGCTACTCTATAACCTTTTCTCCACGGTGTTACTCTGACGGCGTTTCTTCCACCAGTTGAAGACTGATCAACCTTTGTTGTGTTTACACCCCAAGAAAGGTTTCCAAGTCCTATACCATTAATGCTTCGGGAATAACCAATATTGAATAGTTCATTGACTTCTATTAATGTTTGGTGTTCATCGGATTCCAAACCTTCTCTCGCTTCTCTAGAACTATTGGTAGCAGCAGGCTTGTAACTTAAATCGGCGTTTTGCTGAGAATAAAATTTATACATGGCTCTGGGAACGGATCCACCTCCGCCGCCACCACCACCGACTCCACTCGAATCTGGTAAACGATACTTGATTCGTAGTCTTGGTTGGAGACTTAAGTTTTTAATTGTGGTGTTATTGTGAGTTCCCGTTTGGAAGACTTCACCATCTATTCTTTTGACAAAAAGATATTGTTCTTCGTGTATATCCGTTACTTGATATCTTCCAAGGGATCCATCACTATCAAGATGAATATATTGTCCGATTGTTATTGCTGGAACAACCGCGTTGAGATTAATTATGTCTCCCGCCAAAACGGCGTCAGTTAATGATGGGTTCCATTCGATCACACCGTCTGTCGTATTACTTCCCCATGTGCTAACACCACCAGAGAACATTTCAGAGGGAAACTCCTGATTGTTCTGAACCTCGAATACAACAGTAAACGATTGAGATGTAGTAAAATTACCACCAGAACCTGCTTCCGTTTCTGTTGCAGAGACAACACGGACAATTTCAGTAACTATGTCTTCGCAATTGAAAGTACCAAGAGGTGTTTCTATAATTCCCCAGTTGAAACCAAAAAAGTTTCCGACCATTCCATCTGAGTTAGTATCATCTAATATTTTTTCTAGATTTGTTTTATATTCATTGTATATTTCTGTGTCGATTTGAAGTGCTTCATTTGCCTCTGCTGAGCCGGTCCCGAAAATCAGTTCATAGGTACTTAACAATAATTGTCCTTTTATTGTTATTGCCAGTGTATTTTGATTTCTGTTGTACGATACAGTGTAAATTGGACTGGGGGTAAATGTAGTTTGAACCTCAGTTGGCACAGAGCCATTTACTTCAATAGGCCATGAATTGGCCATGGTATCACTTGTTCCGAGAGTTACCGTGTTGGTGAACGCCACATTGAATGTACCAAATTCAGTTTCATTATTCTTTGAATAGAAAAGATAATTTGATCTAACTCTACTGATGTAACTTTCATCGTTCGAGTGAGGAAACCACTCTCCCGATTCGGGAGCATAATCTATTTTTTCTAAAGGCATATTAGGATCCTAGTGCAAAGACTATCATGTTTGATCCGCCTGCAGCGGCACTTACGGTTATTCTAGAGAAGTTGTCACATTCAATGAACACTTCATCACCTGCTGTGAGTGGGTATCCTGCATTTATTCCGCCATTGAGAAATACGATACCACTTGCCTCTGGATGAAGTCTGACTCTCGCTCCACTTCGCAGACCATTCGATCCGAACGGTGTTGAGGCTGCACCTGAGCCAACATTTAATGACGCTAATTTAACTGTGGAGGGTGCTGTGGCCTCTACGAATACTCTCTTGCTTGGTGCAGAACCAATAGTTGATACTACATTTCCCGGGATGTCGCTGGCGATGGTTCCAACCTCCGTGGCAAGACTACCAACTTCAGTTCCAAGTGTACCAATCGCTGTGGCATTAGAGTCAGTTGCGGATGCTATGGCAGAGACACCTGCACATACTCCTGTAATACCTGCATAGATGTTGGTTAGTCCACCAGAGAGACCCTTGATTTGGTACAGGTCGGGGAAAGTGATTCCGACCGTTCCTCCTGTGATGGTAACGCTGTCGAGTGTTCCTCCAACGACGGTTGCACTGTCGAGAGTTCCACCACCGATTTCAATGGTTCCTCCTGCGATCGTGAGGTCTGTATCACTGATGGTTGCGTTGATTGCGGCACCAACCACAGAAACCTTGATCGAATCTCCCGAAACACCGACTGGTAGCACCGATGCGCCACTTGTACCGTGCAGCAACGAGGCAACGGCTCCGAAACTGGATCCCTCGACTGCGGTGAGTCCACCTGAGATTGGAAGACCGTTTACTAGGTCAAAGGTAACTCCGACGAGTCCTTCGGTTGGGGAGACACCACCCGCTGCACTTGTGCTGCCCACACCCGCGATGTAAACGGGTTGTAGGGTCAGACCATCATGTCTACCTTGAATTTGTACGGCAGTTCCGTTTGTAATTCCCGTCGCAGAAAGCAGATCAGTTTGTAGAGTTGGGGTGTTACCATTGAATACGGTGCTGAGTGCGATTGGACCACCACCAGCACCAGTTGTCATTCCGTGAAGAACAGTTCCGACTGGGAATGCACCACTGAGACCTTGAACTATTACATGATCAACATCTCCTGCTGTGGATCCTGTGAATCCAGAGACACCAAATGAGAGTCCGCGAATGTCAAGATCGGCGGCAGTGACTGTTTGTGAACCTGTGAGTCCAACAGTGCCTGTCACTGCGACTGTGTGAGATAGTGTAACACCGATCGCGGTTGCTCCTGCACATCCTCCGATGATTACTGGATGTGCGTGTGAGTTTCCAGCCGAACTTCCAGAGACCTGAATGAAAGTGTTTGTGCTGTTAATTCCAACCTCTGATCCAACATTCACTGTTGCATTGATTGTTGCATCTGTTAGTGCTACTTTGAGAGCATCACCAGAAGCGGCAATTGGTGTTCCTAGATCATTTCCAGCAGAGTATCCTCGGATGAGGGTTGATACTGGGAATGCTCCGCTGATTCCTTGGACGATGGCGTGGTCAACATCACCCGCAGTTGATCCAGTAAATCCTGATACGCCGAAGGTTAGACCTCGAATATCCAAGTCGGTCGCAATTGCGGTAACAGTTCCTGTGACACCGACGGCGCCACCAATCGCGGTTGTTCCCGAGATTAGAACTGGGAAGGTTGCTTGAGTAAATCCACCAACCGTAACTCCACCCGACACCGTGGAGGTAACGGAACCTGAAACAGCCACATCACCCGTGACTCCTACGGCTCCACCGATTGCTGTTGTTCCTGAGATTAAAACGGGGAATATTGCTTGAGTGAAACCACCAACGGTGACACCACCAGAAACGGTAGAAGTAACCGAACCAGATACGGCTACATTACCCGTGACTCCTACGGCTCCACCGATAGCGGTGGTTCCCGATACCATGAGTGGAGCGGTTGAGGTGGCTACACCTTCTACGGCAACAGCGGTGATTCCTAGTGCGTTGACGCTTACATTCATTGTGATGCCAGATGCATCAAGGTAGGTCTTTAACGCAGATCCCTGAACACCGAGAGCAGAGCCACCCGAGAACAGTTGAACTGGGAGGTGCTGGCCGCTTGTCTTACTGACATAGGTGGCAGTGTTGTCGTTACCGAACACCAGTTTTACATATTGGTAGTGGGCAGTGACTCCACCTACATTTACAAAGTCGGTGGCTACTCCTGCTCCTGCGGCAGATGTGCCAGTCGTTACGAACACATTGTCGGTTGTGTTGTCTGACATTTTTTAATCTCTCCAGCGTAATTGGGATATTCTTAATATATATACTTGACTGGGATAGTATCTGTGGTAAGATTCTTTATGTGAAAGGAATCCACATCATGTTTGAAAAAGTTGAAAGAATGTTCACCACGGATCTCCAAGAATCTGTAAACGCAAATGGCGGATCGTACATTGATGCGATCGTTGATCTCTGTGAGAAGCACGGAGTCGAACCTGCCATCGCTGCAAAGTATTTATCAAAACCAGTAATCGAGAAGATTCAGGCAGAGGGTGAAAGTCTCAACATGCTGCCCTCTACCCCAAAACTTCCGATTTAATATTGACATCTCAACAAAACATACTATACTACTATTCAGTGCTGGGGAGTTCCCAGCGTAACTCAAGTGCGAGGGAGTGCCTCGCGGAAAGGATACTCATATGAGTTTCAGCGATTTTAAGAAGCGTTCACAAGGAAGCCTTGATAGTCTCCAGAAGGAGATGGAGGCAAGTGAGAACAAGAAGTCCTACAAGGACGATCGGTTCTGGCGGCCTGAACTGGACAAGTCTGGTAATGGTTTTGCCGTTATTCGTTTTCTCCCTGCAAGTGATGGAGAAGACATTCCGTGGGTGAAGTTGTATAACCACGGATTCAAGGGCCCTGGCGGGTGGTACATTGAGAACTCTCTTACCACTCTGGGTCAGAAGGATCCTGTTTCTGAGATGAACAGTCGTCTCTGGAACAGCGGCGTTGAGTCGGATAAAGATATCGCACGGGATCGCAAGCGACGACTCAGTTACATCTCCAACATTCTTGTGGTAAGTGATCCCGCGAATCCACAGAACGAAGGAAAGATCTTCCTGTTCAAGTTTGGCAAGAAGATCTTCGATAAGATTCAGGAAGCGATGAATCCTGAATTCCAAGACGAGGAGAAGGTGAATCCTTTTGATTATTGGGGCGGCGCAAACTTCAAGTTGAAGGTGCGTAAGGTTTCTGGTTTTGTCAACTACGACAAGTCTGAGTTCGAGTCTCCCGCTGCTTTGTACGACGGGGACGATGAGCGACTTGAGCGTCTTTGGAAGAGCCAGTATCTCCTTGGAGAGTTCTCAGATCCCAAGAACTTCAAGTCGTACGACGAACTCAAGGCTCGCCTTGATGAGGTTCTTCTGGGTGATGAGCGTGGGGTCGCAAGTGCGGAGCGTGATAATGTGAGTCATGATACTTCTGTGAATACTCCGCAGACTCCCACGGAAAACACATCCACCGACGAAGAGGATATCAACAAGTTTGATGAGAGTGCGGACGCCATGTCCTACTTCAACTCACTTGCTGACGATTGATATCTTCAGGATGTGTGAAACAAAGCAGGCGCCTTTCGGGGCGCCTGCTTTTTTAGTCTATGCCTGGTCCACCAGTCATTTGACCGTTTCCGATTGACAAGTCTCGTATGTCTCTGGCTTCATCACCTCTGGTGTCTAATTTAGTTTCTGGTAGAGGAGGAGAGGGAGCGGGTGCGGATTGATTGTTTATGATTACGGGTGGAGTTTCAGTTGCAGTTCCCGTGGGAGTCATGCCATTGGTTGGAGGAGCAACATCCACCATTGATGGTGTCGATTCAATACCCTGAGCGGCTTTCGCAGATTCGTATTGCTGTCTTCTTTTTCCCGTCGTTTCTAGAATAAGGTCAGTATCTGTCACTCGTAGATTACTTTTTGCATTGTCTATATCTTTCTTGTCGAAAACCGCGAACATGGACTGTGATTTTCTCATTAAGTCCAAGTCTCTTTGAACTTCCTGATCCAAACCTGGCTCAACATTAAAATCTATTCCCCCGACTGAACCAGGGCTTAACCTTCCTAGAATGTTTACTTCGCCTGGTGAAGAAATCATGTTTTCGGCGAGCATTACTCCACCGAGTCTACCTGCGATTCTTGCTCTTTCTTCTAGTAGAGGTTCAATGGATTTTAGATATATGCTTCCTTGAGTGTCATCTCCCACCAAGAATGCTTCTTTTGCACCTCTTACCACACCTACTACAGTAAGAGTGTTGTTAACAAGATTTGCTCTGTCCTGCACAATGCTCCTTACGAAGCCAGGATCGTTTTCTGAAAATTCACCAAGTGGTTGGCCAGTGGAAGTAAAAAATGCATTTCCTCTTCTTCGTGCATGTGAGGCATTTGCAATATTCTGTGCTTCCGTGCTTTCCTGTAGGCGTCTTATATATTCTTGTCCGATTAACTCTGCTGCGATTAATGCAACTCCAACGGGCCCGCCGGCGAGTCTCGTTACCATACCTGCGCCACGGGCAACACCGCTTCCCACTGCTTTTGCTGCTCCACCAAATCTTGTGGCTGCGGATGGTTTAACTGTTGGTGTAGGTTTGGGAGCCGAGGTAAACCTTCCTGTCACGGGGTCACGGTATCTGCCTACTCTGGTATCTAATTTTGGGGTTGCTTTTGGTGCTGTTGCTTTTGGTGCTGGTGCCTTTGGTGTTGGTGCTTTTGGTGCTGTTGTTTTTGCTGTTCTAGCCCTGCTTAATCCTGAGACACCGGCGAGTTTTACTGCACCCCTAAGAATAATACTTTTTCTGAAATTTAGGAGTTTTTTGAATACACCACCCAAAGCAGATACACCTGCAAATGCCCCAAGTGCGTCCAACGCAGTGTCTAATGAAAATAAACTTTCTTCATCTGATTCGTCACCACCACCTCCACCGCTATCGGAGGCTGACCCTGCGGCCGCTCCTCCCGCGGCACCACCCGTAAGAAGAGCCATTCTTCTTCGTCGTCGTCTTGCTTCTAGTTCCTGTTCTCTTTTCTCTGCTTCGGTTGTTTGATCTTTGGATCCTCCACTACCAGCCCCAATTTCAACTTTTCGTGGGTTGTAAATGTTGATCGCAGATCGAGTGACAGGTCTTCTGAAGTAAACCTGTCGAGTATCCATAAGCATCACATCACCGTTTCCGATTGCATTGTTTACGGCTTGTGTTGTGGTTTTGGCGTCTCTATCCGCTGCTAAATTTACAGAGGATGCTTTTGTTCTTCCACCGAGACGAAAGGATTTCGCGGAGGTATCCAGACCAACCTTAGAAAGTTTGTCCCTAACGCCTAAACCAGATCCCGTTAATTTAAAGGAATCTTGGTTTGAATTGAGTTGTCGTATCAGGTGCTTAATTGCCATTCTTTTTCTGCTTTTCTATCTCTGCAAGAATTAACTGAATATAGACTTCTCTCTCCCACGGAATCATTTCGTTCAACTCTGTCAAAGAATACTTATGCCAATACATCAGTTCATGATTCATTTTGTAATACTCAAACAGTGTGGTGTGAGTATTGATCAGATAAAAAAATCAAGAAGGTTTTCAAATCTCCTCTCAACCTTTTTCTCGCAGTGAGGGCATGTATAATCCATGTCGATCACATTGATAGGCATTTTATCAAAGAACTCATTCGTGATTGTGTTTAAATGTTCTGCACTTAGCGACTCTATAAATTCTACTTGCTCTTCTTCCGACTCATTCGCAAACGAAAAAACTTCAGTATCATCAAAAACTTGAGTTATACAACAACGAATGGCTTCAGTGATGCTCATTGTATGAATAAAGGACCGAGAGGTTGAGGATCGAATGCTTGGATACTCTAAAGAAATTCCTACTTTATCACCTAACATGATTTTTTTGGTTGGTTTTTCGCTTGTGTCTGTAGCCAACTTTTGGATGTTTATTTTGACTTCTGTTTTCTCTTCGCAGTGGGGACAGGTAGCGAGAACATCTACCTCTTCGCCTACAGACTTGGATCTAATGGCAATTAGCAGTTTCTCTAGATCAAACAGAGGAAGGTCTTGGATGTCAATATCGTCAAGCACACACGCTTGACAGATGTTCACGATTGCATCTAGCACATCGTCTGAAGACTCTGACTCTGTGGCCATCAATAATATTTTTTCCTCACCGATGGTGTATGGTCTGTACTTTACTTTCTTGTCGAGGCTTGTTAACTGGACAAGATATGTGGGGGAATCAACTTTAGGTAAACTCATAATAACTCCATTTTATCAAGCACCGACGGCACCGCCGCCGCCCATGGCAATTATATCGTTGCCGGCTCCGCCGACGATTTGTTGGGCGGCAACTCCACCGTTTAGAATAACTTCTTCTACTCTCTCTTGGCTTACAGGAAGATTGTTTTCCGCACCTTGGTTCCTAAGAGCAACAATCTTGTCCTTGACAAACTGGTTGCCGAACTGAGATCCGTGGTACGAGGTTTGCTCGACATAGATTGGATAATATCGACGGAAAGCCAATTGAACTTGCATGGTTGCAATTGAATCCGTGAGACCTTGACCAACACTCACTCGACTTGCTCCCTTTGGCCATACATCGGTCAGTTTGAGCGTATACATTATTTCATTTTTATAATTTAGTCCATGAAGGAGAGCATCGCATCGATAGAAATCTGGATACTGCAAATCTTGGGTTCTTTGGTTCAGAACTAAATCCATCCAAGACTCGATCAATACTTTCTCCTTGAAGTCCCCAGATACGCGAATTCCGATGTCAAGGTCGCCACTATAGGTGGACTCGTATGGGATCTCTTCGACGGGTCCAGCGATCTTTAGTGGTTCGCTTGAAATATTTCTGCCAGGAAAGAATACAGTGTCAATGGCAAACTGAAAATCTTTTCTGAAAGGTGAAGCGGGAACATTGATCAGGTTTGGTAGTTTAGGAATATCCATCTGAAAACGAGTAGGACGATAAAGTTGTCCCGCTCTGGTATATTGATTTCTATATGAATCGATATTGTCTGATGGTAATGGCATTAGATCCTTCTTTCTTCGTCGTTGATCATTCTGATTGAGTCATCCCAAACATCTTTCTTGGACTGCTTCTGAAAACTGCTTATGGGTAGAAGAGAAGCAAGGGTCCAATTTTGGATTGGTATTCGAATGAGTCGAGACGCAATACCTTCGTATTTATACTGCTTGTAGGTGGGTCTAACGAATTTATATGATGAAATTTTGCCTAACCTACTTTGCATGTCATCTTCATCTAGTGTGTCGAGGTCTTGATCTCCAAAGAGTGCTTTCATGAATGCCACTCTATACCTTGGTGGTAGGTAGTGCAGGTTCAGCCCCGTGAGTCCTGAGCCAGACGACCCCAAATTTATAACGAGAGGAAGTCGGTCATAGTATTTTAGTTTGGTTGCTGTGGTTGGCTCGTACTTAAAGAGGAACATACCGCCCTCGATGCTTTCATATGCACTCACTGAGTCTTCTGTTGTGAGTAGAAAGTCTGTTACTTCGTTTGCTGTATAGTCTGCGTTTCCAAATGCAGAGTTAATGGTCCCCACAAAGAACTTGATGGCATCTTCCATTGAGTTGACCACAAACCCATCTTCTATTTCTCCAATTTCTTCTATGTCCGCCGCTTGAACTGGAGTTTTTTCGGGTTTTTTGCCTATCATTTCGAGAAGTTCTTTGCGGAGATCCTCGCCCATTTTCATGTTGCGTTGGTGGATGATATTGATCTGGGTTCGGTTTTCCCCTCCCATGATGTAAGTGTCTTTTCTTATTTCTTTCATGGTTTGAGTTCCTTCTCCGTTAGGATCTGAAATTCCCACCCACGATTCTCTGCATATTCTCTAGCGGCTTCCCACTTGGCAGAGTTCACTCCCCATGTCTTCACTTCACTAATGTATCGTCGCGTGACTCGCTTTTGTTTCTTTGGAGGGGAACACTGCTTCTTAGGCTTGACTTCTATCAATTTGGTTCGCTTCATTCCATTTCTTTGCTTGACCTCGACGATGAAGTCCACATAGTAGCGGTGCATTCGATTGTCGATAGGTGATAGGTAAGGGACCACGACCTCTTCAGATCCCCATGAGATCACATTATCTTCGTTATCGCAATACATCATAAAGCGGCGTTCCCACAAACTACGGTAAATAATGTTTGTAGGATCGCCTATATACTTTGAGGGATTCTTAGGTCTATATTTTCCCTTATATGCCATACTAGTATGTATTAGGAGAAGTCATGCCTATCGCTAAGTCAGGAAGAAGAAATATAGATCCTGTTTTTGGAAAATTAGACAAACACGATCAAAATAGGTTAGTCGGGAATGAATCGGATACTCTCCAGTACCCTGTGGATTTGGGAACGGATGAATATAATCAATTTGTTCTTTTCACCATATTTGACAGAAAAAATGAAGAAGTGAGAGAACAGACTAGAAAAGTTAGAGAAGCAATTCAACTTAGAGACGACCAGCGAGCGATAGAACAAGAAGAGCGGGCGAAAGAAATTTCAAAAATGACAACGATCTCGCCGCCACCGTTTTCAGGAATATACGGTTATAGTTTATTTGGACTTGCCAACATTTGGAATCGAAGCACCGCGAAAGAAATAGTGGACTCTTCAATAACAGCAGTCGAGGGTGTTGGAGTTGGACTCGCTGATTCGACAGGATTGTCTGATGGTTACAAGACCGGTCGTCAACGCAACCTTGAAGACGAACAAGAAAAACTTGATAAATTACTTTCCAACGCGGCAGGTAACACGGCCGCTAGAAGTGCTTATTTTCAAAACAGCACAGCAGAAAAGGCCTTTAAATATGGTCAATTTGAAAAATTGGGTATCAAAGACAGGAGAACTTCGTCCGCAACGGGAAGAACCCGTTTAGCAGCAGCCACAGAACAACAAAAAAAGAGTATTGCATTATACATCCCAAACAAAATAGTAAATAACGGTAGCATCAACTATTCGGGGGTAGATTTCTCTGCGGTAAATCAAATTCTTCAAATCGGTAAGGGTAATCTAAGTTCGGTAGCCCCTTCTCTCAAACGAGGTCTTGCCAATGCTATTGATGGTCTCAGTAATATTGTTGGTGTCAACATAAATGCAAATGAAGCGATCGAAGCGATTACTGGTTTAGTAATAAATCCGAGACAAGAGCAAATATTTCAAGGCGTTTCTAGTAGAAGTTTTGATTTTACTTTCTCCCTTGCTCCTAGAAATCCCGATGAGGCTGTTGAGGTAAGTAAAATCATCCGAACCTTCCGAGAGTTTTCTCACCCCGCTATTGATAAATCTTCATTTTTCTTGGAGATACCAGCAGAGTTTGAAATTCGTTACTACAAGATTTTTAACCCTGGCGATGCTAATAGCGAAGTCGTAACCGAAAATCTTTTCCTGAACAAAATCGGAAGGTGTGCCCTCACAAATATAAATGTTGACTACACACCAAATGGAATAAATGCTACTTTTCCTGATGGAAGTCCAGTCAGGACTAGTTTAACCATGACATTTACCGAATTGCGTCCTCTTACAAGACAAGATATCGAGGAAGGTTTCTGATGTATTTTGACAAGTTTCCTATACTGTCATATTTAGATTCATTTGGTCCCGTTGCAAGAAGAAAGTTAGTAACGGACATTCTTACCCGTGTTCAAATTTCAACACAAGGCAAAGAAGATAGTTCTTTCTTTGTTTCTTATGATCTAAAGGACGGAGATAGACCAGAAAACATATCGGACAGATTATACGACACTCCCGAATATTTTTGGGTGGTTCTTTTAGTTAACGACGCTCTAAACCCCTACTATGATTTACCATTAGATATTGTTTCGTTGGAAAACTATGCGAAGAAAAAGTATTTTGGTAAATACTTTTACCTTGTCGATGCTTCTGATAACAAAAAGTTATCAGGTTTGACCTTCGCGGCAGACGAAACTATATTTTCTTCGACCACTAATATTGATGATTTCGGTGTTCGTCAAGAAAAATTCAGTGTTCGTGCGAGAATTGTTGAACACGAACCCAGTTTGTCTAGAATTCGTGTGGACGCAGGGGAACACACATATTTCACCGAGGGACAATTAATAGGAATTTACAAGGGTGACAATATTGAACAGGCAAAAATAAAGAGAATAGAGGATGGTCTTCATGCTCTCCATCATTTTGAAACTGGGACGGGAGATCATATTAATTCTTTTGCTGCACCCGATGGCACTCCATTGGGTTTAACTGGATCATCTGGCTCTTACACTACTGTTCCCCCTCGAATTGATGAAACTCGTTTGGGTGTATATCTCGGTCTCAGTGGAGACAGAAGTTCCGATTTTGCAAAAACTAACTTTGAATACGAGGTCAAACAGAATGAAAGTAAAATTTCAATCAAATTAATTGCACCAGAATATCTAAGTTTAGTTGTGGCCGCTTTTAATGAACTGATAACAGCATGAGTGGATATAGCAAAGGAAATGATTATCAGATTGACAAACTCGATCTAATTTTAGATTCGGGTGATAGAATTTCTTTGCTTGATCTTTTTGTGAATATTCGTATTCATCAGGACATGTTGATAAACCCCTCGATGTATTGTGTGATACGAGTTGCAGACTCGTTAGACTTGTATTCATCCTTACCAATAAAAAATAACGAAACTCTTGATCTTCAGTTTTTCTCTCCTGATAACGATAGGGTAGAACTGAAAATGAGACTGTTCTCCAGAGAGGATGTAATGTTAGCAGATAATGGTAGAACAACCTACTACGATCTCAAGTTCGTTTCTGTTGAAACCGTGGAAAATACAAAGATAAAGGATTCCAGATCATACAGCGGCAGTCTTTCTGATATGGCGGGATCCATCTGGTCTAAACACTTTGGTGAATCTTTGCCTCTAAACAGAGAGCAAACTGAAGGGAGTTACACTTTAGTTCTACCATTTAACAATCCCTTTTCCCATATACAATATCTCGCAAAGAAATCACAGCGAAAGACAAATCCAGACGATTGTAATTTCTTTTTCTTTGAAAACTTTAATGGCTGGAATTTTGTCTCCGCTGGTAACATGCTAACACAAACGGCAGTTAGAGGGTATTTTTCTTGGGAGCAGGAAGATCCACAAAGAGGAACCATTGAAGATGGTGTTGACTTATTCACTTCTCGATTCAGAATCAAAGAGGTTGACTTCGTAGGTAGAGAAAACTTTCTTGACGAAACTGTTCATGGTGTGTATAGTGGGTACATGTCAAATACGGATGTAAAAAATAAAACAACAGGTGGTATTAAGTATGGGTACAAAGATGCGTTCGGTAATAGTAGCCACGCAAATGAATACCCTTTAACCAGTGAAAATATATCAGAAGAAGCGAGTATTCTTTCAAACTATAGTCACAACTACTCAGGCATTTTTTCTGGTGATATTAAAATGAAAAGAAAGTCTCAAGTAAATGCCCTTTTGAGTAAGAGAATTAAATTTTTAGTTTCGGGTAGCAGTTCAACAAATGTTGGTGATAAAATCAAATTAGAATTCATGAAGCAACGAGGAAGAGTATCCTCTGGAGACATCATAGATAAATATAGAAGTGGATTTTACATTGTTACATCGGTAAAGCACAATATAGAGAAAGGTAAGGGTTACACCATGACTGTTGAGGCATGTACCGATTCCTATTCTCAGGCAGTACCGAAAGTTTCTAGTTTCGAAGCGGAAGGTTATCCGCAATAGGAGATTATTATGGAAAACGAATACCGAGAGTATGAGCGAAGAATCGATGAACTGAAGAGTCGAGATTATACGGAAGAAGAATTGGAAGAATGGAGAACCTGGGCGGAATCTTGGGTTGAAGATTTTTGATACCATTTCAAGGACAAAATGGACCGTTTGTTTGGTGGACGGGAGTTGTTGAGGATATTAACGACCCCGAGACTCTTGGTAGAGCAAGAGTCCGAATCCACGGATATCATTCTGCCGATTTAGCAGAATTGCCTACCGTTCAACTATACTGGGCACATCCTATTTTTCCTGTAACAAGTGCGTGTAACAGAGGGAAGGGGCAAACTGTGCCTGGATTTTTACCAGGCAGTCATGTGTTTGGATTCTTCCTTGACGGTGGAGAAGAAGTTCCAACCCAACCCATGATTTTAGGAACTATTCCAGGCATAAATTCTCAAGAGAATGATCCTTTGGTTGGTTTTAATACACCAGATGCTTATCAAAAAGCGAGCCGTGAGTCCTACAACGGAAAACCAGACACCAATGAGAGGGCCACAACTTCTCCATACGAAATGACTGAAGTGCATCCAAGATATCTTGGTATGGAATTGGAGGAAGTTGAAACTGCCACAGGTGAAACTTGGAACGAACCATCGTCGCCTGCAAATCCCACATATCCTAACAATAAAGTGTATGAATCGACTACTGGACACATTATCGAAATTGATGATACATCAGGCGCCGAAAGAATAAACATTACTCATATCAATGGATCATATGTTGAATTTACTCCAGATGGCATCAGAATAAAATCTGTTGGAGATGAGTACGACATAGTTTTGGGCGACAACAATGTATTTGTGGGAGGAAATGTAAATATAACCGCTCTCGGTAATGTTGCTATCAAATCAGAAAATTTTACTTTCAAGGGCAAAAAAGCAAACTTTGAATTAGAGGATGATTTTACGGTTAACTGTAAAAACTTCGGAATCAAAACTGAGGAAAAAATAAACTTGGGTGCCGAAGGACAAGAAACCAATTTTTGTGCGAAGGATAAATTATCTTTCGCTTGTGGTGGAGGTGCTAAAATTGTTCTCGAAGGTGGTAATGTAAACCTTAACCCACCGGGATAAATTCAAATGAGTTCTTACGGATACGGTTCACCAAGTCAACCTTCTGTACCTTCGAGTCCTTCGAGTCCTTCAACACCATCGACTCCGAGTTCTCCTACGCCTATTAGTCCCACAACACCCTCCTCCCCATCGGTTCCACCCGCACCGACGATTCCACCCACATCGTATGATCCTATTCAACCAAACACAACCCCTCAACGAAGTGCGCCAGAGGAGCCAAAAACAGTAACGCTTCGGCAATACTCCGATGGAGAGCCTTACCATCCAAACCTGCCTGGTGCTTATGCTCCTGCTAACTCGGGTGGTCTTCCAAGGGGTCAGGGGTGTTACAATTGCAGTTTTTATAATGTTGCGCCTGGCAGTACGGGTTTGGGTGGAAATTGCACCAGATGGAATGCTCCCGTTAGATCTAACCACTGGTGTGCTGCATGGAAAGGTCAGGATGCTGTTACTCCTCCGCCACGAAAGGATACCAGCAGTGGTCCCTCCATACCAGAGTTTAGATTGAAAGATACCAAGGGAAATTTTTTAATTTATGAAAAGGGATCTCTTGTAATTTATGATCAAAGTATTTATCAGGTATCAAAAAGAGTGTATGGTAGACTACCATCCGATGAAAATTATTTTAGACCGCTCAACAAAAAATTCGTTACTTCGTATAATGGACTAACGGGTGATGTGGAAGGAGTTAGTTCATTCAATGGATTGACTGGCGATCTTCAGGGGGTTTCTTCGTGGAATGGTTCAACGGGGGCAGTTACTTTTGATGATTATGTGACATCGGTAAATGGTTTAACTGGTGCCATCACAAGTGTTGCCTTAACGACTCAAACTGTTTCATCGTTCAATGGATCAACAGGTGCTATACAAGGCGTGTCATCTTTTAATGGACTAACTGGTGCTGTGAACACCAGTGGATTAAATTTACATGTCGCTGGTATTTCTTCTGACGGTGGAATTACACTAGGTAGTTTTATCTCAATTCCAGACACCTTTGATATCGTCAACGACGATAATAATTCACTGTTTGAAGTGTCAAGCGGAAGAAATGTTCGTATTGGTGATGTCGATTCTTTCGGTAATGGTAACAACATTCTAGTCCGAGATAGCCATGATCAAATAAACATAACAAGCAGCACTATTAATTTATCGGCTTCAGTCGTTAACATACAAGAAAAACTAAGACACACTAGTGACATAAACACTCACCTTGCGTTCCCAGCGAACGATGAGATTACACTTACTACTAATGGTGTGACTCTTGCACATCTCACAGATACATTTGCATTACAGCAAGGACTGTCTCTTGACGCCGCTGGTATCACCTTCCCTGATGGAACTCACCAAACAACTGCTGGTGGTGTCTCCTCCGTGAACGGGGTAACGGGTGCAGTAAACCTGTCACCAGGCTTCGAATATGTGTTCGATTCAGATGCAAGCGCATCACCAGCCGCTGGTAAGTTCGATACCTATACACTTACCGACGACTTCATCTCCATACATGAGACCACCAACGATGGTATCACCTTAGATGCCTACTTTGACGAACTGGCAGACCGTGGTGGTGATCTAGTAATCATGAAGGATGACGGAACCGAAGTGTTGGTTGTAAAGGACATTGGGCAGTTTGGTGTTGCGTCGGATGTCAGGACTTTACAACTAACAGACACGGCATTTCCACATGCAGCAGATCCTGTAGCGATTATCAACACAGAGTTTAGTGATGGCGATGTAGCATATCTTAGATTTGATCTTTACCCACCAAAAACAAAATATGTTGCATCTTTCAACGGATCAACAGGGGCAGTTCAGGGTGTTGGATCTATTAGCGGTCAAACCGGTGATGTTCATATATCTGACTCGTATATTATTTTTATAGAGACACCTACAGATAATAAAGATTATACGATAGATCCAAGAGCGGTTGTGGGCAGAACAGTCACAGAATTTTTTGCCAAGACTTCCTCGGGTGGATGCACTTTACAATTAAAAAATTCATCTACCAGTAATACTATTGGAACTCTGGTTGGAGTTTCTGCCAGTGGATCTACTGCGTCACTGTCTAATAAACTCATTAGTGCAACGAATAAAATTGTTATAGGCGTAACTGGAAATTCCTCAGCGGCGGATTTAGAGATAAGTGTTGGATATACTCAATGACTCCTAATATAATGTTTATTCCTACACCGCCCGCTGCTGGAGTTAAGTTACAACTTGATGCAGAATTGGTTACTCATACAAGCACCAATAGATTTAATCTTACAAATGCGTCTCTTTCTGGTACAGATGATGTTGCTAATAACTATGACATTTATACTTCAACTCCCCTAAGAAGAAACAGTGCCGCTACAAACATTGAGTGGTTATTTAAAGTTAAAAATACTGGTGATTATGTTAACGCTGGTGCATGGGAAACTGATGTAACTAATGCTGGTGGTCCCATTGTAGCAGAAAGCACTTGGCAACATAATGGATCTACAATATTCACTGCAACTTCAATAAATCACACAGGAGGACGAGACAATTTAACGACCCCTAGAGTCAAATGGGTTTCTGATGTTACATCAATAACCAACTTTTGGAATCTCCTTTCTGGTGGAGATACCATAACTATTAAACTTAATTGGTCTTAATACATAAACAAGAGATTTAATATGCCACAAGCAGCGTTAGCAGGATTTTCTTTGGTGGATGCACCTACTAAACTTGGATTCGCTCCAAGCACGGGGGTATTTGTGAACGGTCAACCAATCGCGGTTGCTGGAGTTGCTGTTGATTGCCATAATCATGGTAACAGTGTTATTTGTAGTGAAGTTCGTATCGGATCTCCCGATGTTTTTGCTGGAGGGAAACAAGTGGTTCGAGTGGATGACCAGGCTTTATGTGGACACAAAATAATTATGGGCTCTCTGAATGTAAGGATTAACTAGTGTCAATTACGCAAATAGGAAATGGGGACTTCCCTCTTAATAACTGTGCCATCCTTCGGCAGATTCTTCCCGAGACTTCGCTTGACTTCATGAAGACTGTTCTGCGTGGAGAGGCTTTTGCAAATCCAATCGCTAACTTGGCAGGAAATGTACGAAACAATATCGGTTCAGCACTTGCAAAGATTGGAACACTGTCTGGACCAAATACTTCGGGTGGCGGTTTTTTCGGCGAGATGTCGGAAACTTTGACTAGTTTACAGAATCAATTAGTAGAGTTTGAGGCAAGAACAAATCGAATGAGTGGACTCATAGTAGGTTTTCAGGAGGGAGAGCCTGATATGGGTAGAATACTTGGGATTGGTAGTGCGTATAATTCTGCTTTGGCCACCCTTGTTACAAACCCAGAGGAATTATTAAAGGACAATTTTTCTCATGGTTTCAACAGTCTTAAGCAAGAGTTTGGCGTCAATGCGATTCAACAATCAAACACTGCGGTCGAGGCAGCAGGAAACTTTTTGGCTCAGTTTGGTTTAGGTTTTAACGCTGGTGATCCAAACGCTATTCCTCCCATACCATCCTCTTCATTTGTTGACCCTTCTCCCGCTGAATTTTATAATGAAGCACAACAAATTTTGGGAAATGTTAGAACCATTCAGCAAAGTATTACCAATATTATAAACGCAGAAGACGCCTATCTTGCTGGTGCGTTGGCTTTCCTGGATCAGTTTGCATTGGCAAATACAGCACTGAGCAGTGTTCTCAGCGATCCGTGTATGGCAGGAAAAGTTATCAAGGATCTTGTTGCTTCTCCAGACCTAACCAATTTAATCCCCAGTCTAGAATTACCTTCTCTGCCGAGTGTTGATGATATATTAAGTCAAATACCTGATCCAGAGGATGTCGTTAATGGAATCAAGGAGAGCGTTGAGGGGATAGCAGAGAGCGTTAAGGAGCAGGTTCAGCAGGTTATAGAGGAAACTGTGGAGATTGGTAGAGAAACTGTTGAAGCAATTCAAAAATCTGCTGAGGACATCATTGAGGCAGGTGAACAAATTGTTGAACAAGCCGAACAGGCGGCTAAAGATCTTGCCACTAATGTGGAGGAATTTGGGAATGATGTAGACAAGTTCTTTGAAGACTTAGAGAATAGAATAGAGGAAGCAACATCCGATGACGAGGAGGCGAAAGAAGAGGAAAGCACAGGAGATATCACAGACGAGACTACGGATCAGTCACCAGTCTCGGCAAATCTTCCCATTAAGGCCACTCAAGAACCCAGAACACTTGAAGATGTGAGAGTGGAAACTGCTCTGAGTTACAGATCAGTGGCAAGATCTCTTTTAGATGTTTATAAAAACCAGCAGAGAAATGGTGGGTTTACCTCAACAGGATTGTATGATGCACCCGTTGAGTTCTTACTTAATACCTTCCCGCTGGATCAACTAGAGAAGTCCTTGGCATACATTGATGCTTTCCCCGACGATCGTAACGACTTTGTAATCGGCACTTTTGGTTTAGCATCAAGACTTGAAGAGGCTATTGAAATTAAGAAAAATCCAGATCTCCCCGAGGGTGCAAATCCTGGCATTTAGTCTAATTTAAGGCATACATAAGGCATGACACGATACTCAGACCTAAATTTAGACTTCATACCGCACCCACTTACTGGTGATGTAACCATATTAACCGACATGAACGCACTTAAGCGTTCTATTCGTAACTTGGTTTTGACCTCTTCTTACGATAGACCCTTTAGACCCGAATTAAATTCTGGTGTTCATCTATATTTGTTCGAACCCATGACAACTGTAACTGCCGTTCGTATAAAAAATTCAATAGAAAAAGTCATAAAAGAAAATGAACCTAGAGTAGAATTGGTGGATGTGGTTGTCTCTGGTAATGAAGTAAAAAATTCATTTGATGTTTCTATTGTGTTTAGACCAAAAAATGTTCGGGAAACGGGACAAGTAACTTTAACCCTTGAGAGGCTACGATAATGGCAATCAACGCTATAAAGAATGTAACCGATCTCGATTTCGATGACATTCGTTCAAATTTACAAACATATCTAGAATCACAAGACAGATTCAAAGACTACGATTTTAATGGTTCTGGTCTTTCGATTTTGCTGGATGTTTTATCATATAACACCCATTATTCTGCGTATTACGCGAACATGGTTGCCAATGAAATGTTTCTTGATAGTGCCTTGAAGAGAGAGTCGGTTGTTTCTCACGCAAAACAAATTGGATACACACCCCATTCAACCAAGGCCGCTGAAGCGAGAGTGACAGTAAGTTTTTCATCTGCTGGTGCCGACACTATTTTAATACCTGCTAAAACAGAATTTACTTCGACCATTGAAGGGGTGGATTATAAATTTTATAATACCAGTCCCGTAATGATCGGAGCAACTGGCGATGCACCACATGTCTCCGATGAATTTTCAATTTATGAGGGATCTTGGTCTACCATCTCATATGTGGCCAGTTCAAACACAAGCACAAAATATCTGATTCCCGCAGAAAATGTAGACACTGATCATATGACAGTCAAAGTTTCGGAATCAACTAATGATGCAACGGGTAATTCTGATGTATGGTCGAAAATCACTGACATCACTGGCGTAACCGCAGGTAGTAAAAAGTATTTCCTAGAGGAAACTACTCAAGGATTATACGAGATAAAATTTGGCGACAATATTGTGGGTAAAAAGGTAGATGATGGTAATGTTGTTACCATAGAGTTTTTAACCACCTCTGGATCAGTATCGAATGGTGTGGGAAGAAATGATAGTGATACGAACAGATCATTTACTGCGAACCTAAGTAATGGAACTGTTATCGTGTCTCAATCTGCCGTTGGTGGATCTGCCAGAGAAACGGTGGAGAGTATCCGTCAGAACGCACCTCTATTTTACCAGACTCAGGATAGAGCGGTAACGAAGAATGACTATAAGAGTCTAACCTTGGCTGAGTATGGCAACGCTGATGATGTTTTAGTTTTTGGTGGGGAAGACTACGATCCTCCCCAATATGGAAAGGTTTTCGTTTCAATAAAACCATCATCTGGTGGAGTCTTAACTGAGGACGAGAAAGAGGATGTATTACGAGATGTGTTTCGAGCCAAAAATGTAGTTGGGGTTATTCCCGAAATAATAGATCCATCATACACATATCTTAAGTTCAATGCTCAATTTGATTATGATTCTACATTAACAACCAAAAATGAGCAGGAATTACGAACTCTGATATTTGTATACCTTGGATTATTTTCCACCGAAAATCTCTCTAAGTTCGGAAAAAATTTATACATCAATAAATTAGAAGAGTTGTGTAGATCCTTGGATCCGTCTTTGTTGTTTGTTGATGTCGATGTGCAAATGGAAAAAAGAATTGCTCCAACTCTCAACAAGAAACAAAACTATGTCATAAACTTTCAAAATACAATAGCAAACACATATCACGACAGTAGGGACGGCAATGTTGGACCCACATCATGTCAGTCCACACTTTTTGCATATGAAAAGACAGACGGAACAATATTCTTGGGCGGTATTGACGCTGATATGGATGGTAAACTAAGAATATACGAAACTGTGGACAATATTAGAACCACGGTGTTTAGTGATGTTGGATCAGTGAATTTTGAGACAGGTGTGGTCACAATAAATGATTTCACTCCTCTCAGTGCCACCACAAACGGGACGATCCGTTTCACAGTGACTCCGCGTGAAGATGTCGTTAAAACGGTCAATAATAATATTTTAACTTTCGATGCCACGGTAAACCAGGCAATTTCTGTTACGAGAACAGATACTGTCTCGGTTTCTGGTCAGGGCTCTTCAACTTCAACTTCAACTTCAACTTCAACCTCTTCATCCTCGTCCTCAACTTCTTCATCCTCAACCTCTAGCAGTGGATATTGATAGATGTCACTAAGTTTACTTCTCCGTGGAGGCACTGGTCCAGATACCGTTTATGTTAACGGTGAACTTGTTCCATTACCTGAGAGAACTAGAAGATTAATGGAGGGCATCTCGCCTCTAATTCAAAGTCAAGTCCCCGATTTTGTAAATTTAGATCATCCCAACTTTGTCGCGTTTTTAGAGGCATATTATGAGTGGATGGAAAATGAAGGAAACGCAACAGAGAGAACACTGCTTTTAAATGATTACACAGACATTGATAAAACATTGACAGATTTTGTTGATTCGTTCGAAGACAGGTTTATGAAAAATATTCCTAGAGTCTTTGAGTCAGATCTGTCGGGTAATATTATTGACAGAAAAAATATCTTAAAACAGATCAAAGATTTTTATGCCGTAAAAGGAACAGAAAAATCGTTTGAGTTTTTCTTTCATGCATTTTACAACAGCATTGTAGAATTTTATTATCCCCGAGTTGACATGATAGAATCATCTGGTGGTAAATGGATAGAAAAGAAATCTATTCGAGTTACTTCTGCAAACGCCTCAGATGTTTTTTCTATGAAGGGCAAAACAATATCACAAAAATCTTTAGCGGGAACTGTAACAGATGCCACCGCCACGGTGGTTGATGTTGTTCAGTATGAAATTTTTCCGTATAAGGTTACTGAGTTATTTTTAGAAGATATTCAAGGAAACTTTTTTGGTGGGAGAAAGGTATCGTGTGAAATTAGTTCAGGGAACACCATAACAGAAACTATCTTCAATTTGGTGGGAGAGTTTGAACTTACCAATGCAGGATCTGGATATAGAATCAATGACAACATTGTTATCATTGACAATAAGACGGGCGTGGGTGCAGCCGCTAGAGTTGCTCGCGTTGACAACTTAGGAAGAATTAAACAAATTGTGATTTTAAATCACGGAGCAAACTATACAGAAGATGTGGAATTTAGTGTAGAGTCCGAAACGGGTGATGGGGCTTTAGGTGTAGGAAAATCTAGTGCCCTTGCTATTTACGATGGGTTCTTTTATGATGATGGAGGAAAGCCAAGTTCACGAAAGAAACTGCAAGACGGTGATTATTACCAGAGATTTTCTTATGTGTTGAAAACAAATTTATCCCTTAAAAAATACGAGAAAGCCCTCAAGGCTCTCATTCACCCCGCAGGATTTAAAGTTTTCGGTGATGTTCTTCTTTCCAAAAATCTAACCAGCGACTTACCATTTCATAGTCAGACTGCGATAGAAGAACTGTCTATCATAGGAAACTACACACCATATACTTTTGGAACAACACAGGATCTCAGATCAAACAACTCCACCAGCGGAACCAGTGTTGATTTATACCCCAATGGATTTGCACCTGGCTTCACGGGTGTCACAGCAAATGGTAATACAATCGGAACTGTTCCCGAAGCAGGCATTACGGCACATGTTGTTGGTACAGGACTGACTGGACCTCTTGGAACGGCAGGAGCAGAAGGAGTTACGGCTGCACAAAGTTTAGATCTAAACTTTTTTCCAGTCTATCATCATCCAAATGTACGCGGACTGAACATCATACCTTCGGGAACTTCATTCGGTGGAATTACTTTAGATCCATTTTTCTTCATTCCTGTGGGCGAGCATTTTCATTCTAATCCTACATATTCTACATGGACATCTCCACAGTTCCCATATCTGGGAAGCACGGCTGATGGAGGGACACATGATGAATATTATAGTATTCCATATGGAACGACCTCCGAAAGTCCTAACCCATGAGGAAAATAAATGTCGTTAACTGATGCATTACAAAATAAATTCAGAACTGACTTCGCAGAAAGTTTGTTGTCTTCATTCGACCCAATTTCTAAAGATAATTACTTTTTGTTTTTTGGTAAACCCACTGCTTGGTCGGATGAGGAGACTCCTCCATCAGTTGTTGATTCTGTAGCCACTCACAACGAAGCATTAAGAAATTCTCTCTTCTGCATCAAGATTGATGAAAGGAATTGTGCGTTCGTGGTTCCAAGAATAGACTGGGCAACAGGAACAATATATGATGAATATGATGATTCGGTTGATTTGCATGATGTTGGTTCTCTAAAATCTTATTATGTTTTGGCTGACTCGGACAGGGTATATAAGTGCATCGATAACAACGGAGGAATAGCCAGTACCGAAAAACCTACCTTCACAGGGACATACATCTTTACGACAAGTGATGGTTATAAATGGCAATTCATGTATAAGTTAACGGAGGATCAGAAAGATTTTCTCACCGATGAGTATATGCCAGTTTCTACTACACAAAAAACAGATGAAACCATCGCACAGTTACAATATGAAGTTCAGTCAAAGGCTATAGACGGACTAATCTACAAAGTGGATGTTACTCCAAATAATGCAGTATACGAATACTCACTAAGAGAGGCGTTCGAACTTCAAGCGGATGCTCCCGCTGGAGTTACTGGTTGTTTTCTGCCAGATGACAGTAGTCAAATTTCTGGTGACGCGACAGCGTATGTGGGATATGTTCTTTATGTTTCGGGAGGTCAAGGAGCAGAAATAGGACAACTGAGAAGAATAACAAACTATAATTCATCAACTCGGGAAATAACTCTTGATACTGCTTTGTCACAAACAATTTATGGTAGAGGTAATTTAAATCCATCTCAAATTCAAATATTCCCAGAAATCTTAATTCATGGAGATGGGAGTGGGGCAAAAGCATATGTCAATGTTGATGCCGACAAAAAACCAAATGGGATTTCTATTGTAGATGGTGGTCGAGGATATAAGTTTGGTTTTGCAACTTTTCCCACTACACTTTCGTCAGGATCAACACCAACTGCTGATGTTCAAATAGGACCAAAAGGTGGACATGGTTCAAACATTCCCAACGAATTAGAGACTTCACGACTCATGATTCGTGTTCTAAACGAGAACATAGAAAATCAGCCTGAAATTATTAATGTAAATGATTTCAGACAATTTGGAATAATTAAAAATCCAATTTTAAATGACAACTCCGAAAGAGTGGCTGGTAGTGAATACGATAGAAAGACTAGTCTAAATATCAGAAAACCATATGGAATATCAGCGGAAGAATATTTTGATACTGGTAATAATCCCACATTTACCGTTGGTGAAAATGTTTACGGCTTTGATTCCAAGACTATCGCTGAAATAGTTTCATGGAAGTTAAATGATGACCGTCAGGGAGGAAAACTAGTTTTACAGAACCCATCTGCTGATTTTGTTTTACCTAGTGGAACAGATCAAACTATTAGAATAAATTTTGGTTCTTCTGGTGCCTCTGGTGATTACGCTCTATATGAAAATGTAACACAATTCAATGATGTCGTAGGATCTACGGCCGAGGGAGTAGTAAAGTATTGGGACTCTTCCTCTCGGGAATTAGTTTTAAGGTTATCGGCAACGGGTAGTTTTGCCGCTATTCCTTTTTCGACAGGCACAACTCAACCTATCAAGGGGAAAACCTCACTTGCTGAACACTCTGACTACCTAAATTCCGAAGACGAGGGTGGAGAATTGCTAGGAACTTTTGGAACCACTTCAGGAACCTTTACAAAGTTAGGAAACACAACTAAAGTTTCGAGGATTGATTCTGGTATTGACACATTCATTGATGCTTCAGAAATTCCCGTGTATAAGATGACAACCACTGTCATTGTTCAGGACAGTGGAGGCAGTCTAACTAGTTCTTCGTTCACACTAGATGACGGGATCACACAAGAAAACTCTAGAATTTTCAGCACGGCTGATGTTGCATCGTGGAGTGCCACAAACGGAAACACAGGGGAGTTAATCATCACTAATGTAGTTGGTGGATTTACCTCTGGAAATACATTCTCCAGTCCCGATGGTTCGTTTACTATTTCCTCAATTGTTGAGCCAGATTTGGTGAAGGGTTCAGGAGAGGTGTTATACATACAGAATATAAGACCTATATCAAGACAAAAGAGACAAAGAGAAGAGTTCCGAATCTCTATTGGATTCTAAGGAGAATTGAATGCCATCGTATAATTCAGATCTTTTTAACATCGAACCTTATTACGATGATTTCGATGAAACAAAAAACTACCAGAAGATTCTCTTTAGGCCTGGTTATGCCATACAAGCAAGAGAACTTTCACAGATTCAATCTATTCTACAAAGCCAAGTAGAGAGACTGGGTAATCATGTCTTCAAGGATGGATCCAAAGTTTATGGTGGAGAAAGTGCGTATCAAACAATTGATTTTATGACAGTGACGACTGATCAAGAATTGTCGTCCTTTATTGATTATGAGATAAGTCAGGTGGATGATGACGGCAACTCCTTTGTTGGTAAGGTGGTACATGCTGAAACTATTAACAACATCAAATATCTTTTTGTTCAGGTTGTCAGGCAATCTTTACCAACCTCTGGAACTGTTACCTCGTCAATTAGTGGTATTTCTGCAACAGCAACTATTGTAACTACGGGTCAAACAAAATTGTTTTCGGTCACTGAGGGTATTTACTATGTTGATGGATATTTTGCTAGAACCGGAGAACAATATGCTGCTAATATTGATAGTCAAGGACTAACGGGAGAGGGTGTATACGGTTTTGATATTGAAAGAAATTATATCGGATCAAACGACGATAGCACTCTGCTAGACCCATCCAGAGGATCTTATAATTACAACGCACCTGGCGGGGATAGATATCAGTTATCCCTAAACCTAAACTTCCATAAGTCATCAAGTCGAGACAACTTTATACCACTAGCAACCGTTACTGATAATGGAGACATAACCAATCAGGTTATTTACAGTGACTATGCAGAACTCGAAAATACATTGGCAAGAAGAACATACGACGAATCGGGTTCGTACATTGTAGATCCTTTTGAGTTAGATGTAGAGGAACACTCAAGCGACTCTTCTAAACTTTCTCTTGGTTTGGGAACAGGTAAATCATATTTGTTCGGATATGAATTTGAAAATCAATCCAAAGAATTTATTGATATCGATAAGGCAAGAGTTACAGAATCTAGGTCATTAACTACCATAAGACCATATCAACTAGGATCATACCTTGACTTACAGTTTATAGGTGGACCTGAAGGTGACGACGGGAGTAACATACTCCCAGGCGGATTTTTGGGTTCAATATCAAGTGGTAAGGGGATCACAGAGCCTGATACTGTTACCATTCTTAAAGATGACACAGGTTCTTTTAGATCGATAGGAACCGCCAAACTCATTTCAATTCAAACCGCAGACTTAGATCAAAGATTTTATCGTTTCTATCTCATGGACATAAATTTAAATGAAAATGAGAGAATCTCAGGTAGAATTGCTATATCTTACGACGAAACAGAAGAGAACATTATTGCTCTAGCCGATGGAGTATCGTTTAACTCCACAGACTCAAGTCTAATTTTCCCTGTTGATAGGGGTTCGGCTGTAAAAACAATAACGGACTTAAATGTTCGAATGAGAGTTACCTTCAGTTTTTCCTCAGACGGCGAAGGTAGAGCGATCGTTCCGCTAACTTCTGCCAATCCAGTTGGTATCGATGCTGCCTCGTTTAGTTTTGTGGGAGACAGAAGTGAAGGGACCAGCACGCTAGAGAACGATTTTGCTCGAACTTACTATCAAGCGTTTAGGAATAATGATGCAATTCCTGAAGGTGATCCAGATAAAACGCGATTCACAACAGGATGGCGTATAAAGAATTTTGGTGATGCTTTACATCTCGAAAATCTAATTGCTAATACAAGTTATGGATTCATAGCGACCATAGAATTTAGACACAACACAGACTATCAGTCAAACATTCGTCAGAAAAAATTAAGAAATGAAGTTCTTACAGTTTCTGGTGTGGATGTCCAAACAGACGACACAGGAAAATCTTATATCCAGTTAAACAGATCGGATGTTATTCGCATAAGATCTGCCACAATAACCTCAAACGATCCTAGAGATGATGTTTCAGAAGGCACCTCGGTCATATCAGATTTCACCTTTGATAATGGACAACGAGACTATTCTTATGAGTTTGGTAGACTATACTTTACCAAAACTGCGGAAGAGAGATACACGGATGAGAATGGGGACTACACCTTTTCGTTACAAATAGACTATGATTATTTTGAACACGAAGGTAAGTATGGATTTATAACCGTAGACTCTTATCCAATCGACAATCCTTATGAAAACAGCAGTGAAACATTTAAATATGAAGACATACCAGTATATACAAGTGAATTTTCTGGTAAAACCATGTCTCTTACTTCATGTGTAGATTTTCGTTTTATTCGTGACTATGATAGAAATGCAACAACCGATGATGTTCCCGCGAATGAAAGGGTTCTTTCTTCCTCGGCCGTTCCGATTTTACAAATCACTTCTCTCCGAGAAAATGATGTTCTGAAACTAGCACACGAATATTACTTGCCAAGAATCGATAAAGTAATTCTCAAAAGAGATATAAATGATGATTTAACTAAATTCAAAGTGGTTTCAGGAAAACCATCACTGGTCCCAGAAACTCCAGCGGATGAAGAAAATTCTTTAACTCTTTATCGCCTAATTATTCCTGCTTATACCCATAACCCAAATGATATTGAAATTGAGGGTGTATCTCACAAGAGGTATACGATGAAAGAAATTGGGGATGTGGATAAACGGTTAGAAAAGATAGAGGTTCTTAGTTCTCTCACTAATATCGAATCAAAAATTGATGCCATTAGTTTTACGGATGGCGGAACAGAACTCGAAAAGAAAGCCATCCTAGTTGATGACTTCACTGGACATAATATTGGTGATGTTTCCAACGATGACTATGAGTGTTCAATTGATTTTCAATCTAAATCTCTAAGGCCTTCTTTTGATGTTTATGATTATACCCCATCAGTAAACAATGTTGGTGAAAATCTTAGATTACATAACAACGGTATTATTACGCTGGACTATTCAACTTCAGGCATAACTTTTGCTGAACAATTAAGTGCAAGCGAAAAAATAAAAATCAATCCTTATCAGTTGGTGAATTGGGTCGGATCGATTGAAACAAATGATAATATTGACACTTGGTTTGATGATCTTTCTCGGCCAGTTGTCAAAACAAATGCTCTCGGTGAAAACGATGCTTGGGTTGCAACATCATACAATGACACCAAAGTTGGATTTGGATCTCAATGGAATGATTGGGAATCTATCTGGTGTGGTATTGCTCCTGACAAAAAGGTTAGTTCGAGCAAATTAGAAAGACTTCTTTCTGTACCTAAGACTAATGAAAAATTAAACACCATTCGTTCACACATGCAGAAAGAAAGCACAATTCCTCGAAGAACACAAAGCATCGAGCAAAGAATAGAACAAGTTTCTTCTAACATAAATTCTTTTCCCGATCACATCGTGAAAACTCTTAGAGATAAGGTTGTGGACTTGAGTGTTGTCCCTTACATGCGAGTAAAAGATGTTCCTCTCACCGTGCATAACTTGAAGCCAAACACAATCATGAATGTGTACATTGATAATACTGAAGTCACTAATAATGTCAATGGATCTCTAACCACCGACGACACAGGTAAACTGAGCGGACTTACATTAACCATACCAAGTGAAACTATCTTAAGTGGTAATAGAATTCTTCGATTTATCGATAACGCAAATGATATTTCTTCTGCCAACACTATAGCAGAAACTGTTCTGCATTCACAAGGAATTTATGAAACTCGTTCACAGGGCATCTCCTCTGTTAGACCTATTCATAGGAGAAAACAAACTGTCAACAGTACCTCTATTCCCTCAGATGTTAACACCAGAAAGAAAGTTCTAAGAACAGGGAAACAATATCAGTGGCTTGATCCTCTGTCTCAGACTTTCTTCGTTAACGAATCTTCTCATCCAAAGGGATTGTTTGTTCAGGATGTGTGTCTTTACTTTGCAGGTAAAGATTCGACTCTTCCCGTAACAGTTCAAATAAGACCCACTAAAAACGGATATCCTCATCCTTCGGCGATCATTCCTTTCTCCGAAAAGGTGATTTATCCTGCGGATGTAAATGTTGACTCAGACAGTCCTTCTGTAAAAACCACTGTGACTTTTGACTCTCCAGTTTTCCTAGAACCAGGCGAGTATGCAATATGTTTAAGTTCCAACAGTAAAGATTATGAAGTATATACAGCCACCATTGGGTCTTCGGAGTTAGGAAGTGGTGACAGAATTCAAAAACCAGTTTACGGTGGTAAATTATTCAGACCACAAAACACTAATGTATCCGAGCCAGATCTTACTAAAGACATTATGTTCCACATGAATCGTTGTGAATTTGAAAACTCTGGAGGATCTAGATCCTTTACTCTGACTTCAACGAACTTGGGTTCAGAACATAAGGTAAATGTTGCTAGAATGATTGGTAGTTTCTTGACTCCATCTGGAACAAGTAAGAGTATGACATACTCAGTGACTAATGGTTCGATATTAGAAAACGAAAATATTAGTCTACCCTCAACTGAAACTATTAGTTCTTCAGAAAGCACGGATGTTATCGTGACACTTAGTAGTTCAGAAACTGAAGTTTCTCCCTCGTTTGATACCAAGTCATGCACATTCTTAGAGATAGAAAATAATATAAACAATAATAAGGGCACAACAGATGATTTGAACCCTAGTGGAACAAACGCTGGGGCAGCAGTCAGATACATCACGAAAAAAGTTCGCTTGCAGGAAAACCAAATGGCGAACAGACTTCGGGTATTTGTTGACGCGGTTAAATTTGACCCGAACACAATTCAAGTTTATGCCAAATGCAAGGTAAAAGGTGATGGTAAAGGTATTGATAAGGTAGATTACATAAGATTGAATCGAGTTTCGAGTAAATTCTCTAGTGATCCAAGTGAAGTAGTTACAGAAGAGTATCGTTCAGGTTCAATAGTTCCCTTTGATATTTTTGCAGTGAAAATTTGTTTGTTTAGCACTGATCAAAATGTTGTTCCCATTGTTAAATCTATGAGAGTGGTGGCACTGGAATCGTGATTAAAGCCATAGAAAACAGATCAGATATTGTACGGGATGAGATTAGTGGGGCACTTCTTTATAAGGAAACCCCAGAGATTCAAAACAAGAAAAAAATATCCCGAGTGGAAAATGAACTAAATACACTGAAGGGCGAGTTGTCTCAAATTAAACAGTTATTAGAGAGAATAATAGATGGGCGTTGAAACAAACACTTACCAAATTCCAGATCTTGTTCTAAGTGACACTTTTTATGAGTGGTTCACCGTTACCAACGGCTCTATAATTGAAAAGTTGAACCTGATGAAACTCTACCAACTCGGTAGCGTTTCTATCTCAAGTCAGGGGACCGTGGTAGGTGATGGTATTTCCGCAGGAACAGACACCAGCGGAAACTTGTTCATTGAGGTCGGTTCAACCATTGATAAGGACATCACATTCAACGGCAGTATTACCGTAAACGGCTCGACCACCACCATCAACTCGACAGAGTTTACTGTAGATGACTTCAACATTATTCTAGGTGCAACTGGTGTCTCTGCCGACGATGACACCATCATGAATGCATCTGGAAATAGTGCGGGTGGTGGTATCATCGTCAAGGGTAGTTCGGGTGACAAGGAGTTCCTTTGGAAGTACGACAACGCTGCTTGGAACACAAACCAGAACATCTCACTCGGAACAGGTAAAGCAATCCTTGGTGCAACCGATATTCGCCTAGCAACTGGCGCATCGGGAGGAACTGCACCCAAGGGTCTCATCATCGAATTCGGTACGGGAACCACCGCTGGAACCACAGGTTCCGATACCATCTTCAGATCATTCAATACAGACATCGCCGCTGGTCACTCTTCCGATGTCATGAGAATCGACGACGATGGTTATGTCTCGATTGCTAATGGTGCTAATAAAATCACAGTCACCCAGACGGGTCACGGATTAACCTTTGGTAATGTTGTGTACATGAAGTCAGATGGTGAGTACACCAAGGCTCTCGGGGATAATCCAGTTACAGCAGAAGCGATTGGTGTTGTTTCCAGAGTCATAACCACCGACAGATTTGAAATCACAACCCAAGGTGAAATCATTGGTAACTTCTCTGGTGTAAGTGATGAGTCTGCTAGTCTGGTTGCTGGTGCTGCGTACTTCGTCAGCCCCTCGACAAGCGGAAACATCACGGGTGTTAAGCCAGCAAACAATGGCGAAATCCAGAAGACCATCCTGATCGGTTTGACTGGTGATCGTGGTTTTGTGAAGAACTACATTGGTGGTGAGGTTTCTCTCATCAACCAAGCATCTCAGGCTCTCACCTCGAACAAGATTTTCGTCACTCAGGCAGGTCACGGATTTACT
>Ga0213858_10000134_pt1 | contig 32916 bp, 28 predicted proteins | sample PICome_FD_160122 | JGI IMG/M metagenome (GOLD analysis project Ga0213858, IMG submission 160122) | Coastal seawater microbial communities near Pivers Island, North Carolina, United States - PICO245 | ecosystem: Environmental > Aquatic > Marine > Coastal | place: USA: North Carolina | collected... | reverse complement strand
ATCTCTAACCAAGGTCGTATAAATCTTCATCCCTGTTAATTCTGAATCTATGGTATTTGTTCCTTCCCCAATATTCGCTTGCTCAAGATCAAAACTTAGAATACCTCTTGCAAATGAGCCAGCAATCAATCGATTATTTTCAACATTATAGTCCAAGTCCCATATAGGAATGATAGGCATATCTGATCCAAGTCTCTCCCATGAGTCTCCCGCATTTATACTGAAATAAACGCCCCCATCTGAAGCCACAAATAGAATCTGATCATCAGACTCTGGATAGACCATAATATCATTGATTGCAAACTGAGGCAAATCACTACTTATATCTGTCCAAGTTGTACCGTTATCATCAGATCTGAATACATGAGGAATATATTCATTATCTCTATAACCAGTATGACATGCGTAAACAGTGTTTTCGTAAACTGGAGATGCTACAATCTTTGATACAAATCTTCTAGGTATACCCTCTCCTATTTGCTCCCATGTTGTTCCAAAATCTAAAGATCTCCAAACTAAACCATCCGTTGTGCCGGCATATAAGATATTAGCATTTAAAGGAGACTGGTCAATTGTAGAAACACTATGAGCATGCCATTGTGATTCTGGCTCAGTTAACTGGCTACTTATTCTTGTAAATCCAACTCTCTCAAAGTTTACATCATCAATCTCTACACTAAATAAAGTATCTGATGCTAAGAATATGAGATTTGGATCATGAGGTGAGGTAAAGTAAGGTGTATCCCAATAAAATCGACCACCGATCCCCGATCTGAGGCTAAATGATTGATTTAAATTTATGTTCACCGCATTAATACCTCCATTCTGAGACTCAGTATACCATATATCTGGATTTATTGGGTGAAAGGCTGGTTGGAATCCATCTCCTCCCGAATACCTTGACCAGTTATTGATATCTTCTGAGTTACCAAAGTACATGCTGTTATCTTGAGCTCCTCCATAGTAGAATTCAGGCATGTGTGGATTATAACCTACTTTGTATAAAAGGCCGGTAACATTAAAATCAATATCGACCCAATCGTTTGATAAATTCTCTGAGCGATAAGCGCCTCCATCATTTCCAACATATATTCTGTTACCGTCAAAGACCAGTTCATGATGATCTACATGCATGCCATTGTTTACATTATTCCAACTTATGCCACCATCAAGTGTTCTATAAAGTCTTACACCTAAGATGAAAATATCATCATCATTTTGTGGGTTAACACGCATCTGTCCAAAGAACCAAGCAAAACCACCATGTGAGCCAGCATCAAGGCCATTTTCTCCCCTCTCTGCTATCAATGTCCAACTATCTCCTCCATCAGTAGATTTGTAAGCTGAGTGGAAATTACCTGTCGTAGCAAAGTTTACAAAAATGACATCTGGGTCAGATCCTGACATTGCTAATCCAACTCTGGAAAAGTCTTCAAGAGGTAAATCATTAGTTAATGTATCCCAGCTTGCTCCACCATCTCTAGTTCTGTAAACTCTGGCATCTGGACCAGAAACGGTTGATCTTCTATTACTTCTTATTCTATTCCACCCAGTGGCATAAATTATATCCGGATTGTCAGGATGAACTATCATATCTTGGATCCCTGTAGAATCATTTAAAAATAATATTTGCTCCCAATCATTACCCCCATTTTCACTCTTATATACCCCTTTATTGTTTGACTTTTCGCCTGGAATTCCCATTGCAGAAGCAAATACTAAATTTGAATTATTCTTGTCAACATGAACGCGTGATATTATACTTTCCTCAACTAATCCCATATTAGTCCAACTTGCACCTCCATCTACAGATTTTAGGACACCGTTGCCGATTCCAAACATGATTGAAATATCTACATCTCCTGTACCTACATAAAGTGTATTACTATCATTAGGGTCAATTTCAATGTCTGAAACAGCTAAAAAGGCTTCATCGTCCATCAAAGATGTATAGCTTGCTCCATCATCTTCTGATTTAAAAATTCCTCCCTTAGAATAACCTAAATAGATCGTCCCATCATCATCTATTTCAATGGTACTTATACGACCACTGATATTTCCAGGTCCCTGAGTTATCCAATTTCCATTTGATCTCTTAAACAACTCATCTTTTGTTTGCTTTACTGCTCCGAGATATGCTTGGCGATCCATTGTAGCATCTGGATAATTCCTACTTGCAAAATATTCCATCTCAGGATACTTCTTCAGGATAGGGTCTTCTAGTGAATCTAAATTTTGAGCTCGTTCGCAAGCCAATAAACAGAAAAGACAAAATAAAAGAAGGAGAAAATCTCTCATAATAGTAAGTCATTCAAAATGGTCAAGTTATTAAAGCTAATTGACCAGTATTAGTTAATAAAAATAGACTCACTAAAGATAAGCTATGGAATCGATTTTATTGATAGCCACAGACTAAAATGTCTTGCCAATCATAAGTATAACACCAAATAAGTAAATGAAAATATCTGCTTAAACAGCAAAGCTTTCTCCACATCCGCAGGTTCTGGATGCATTTGGATTGTTAAAAAAGAAGCCTTTACCATTTAACCCTCCAGAAAACTCCAGAGTGGTATTACATAGGTATAGGAAACTTTTCAAGTCAGTCACAACCTTGACACCATTATCTTCAAAGATTTGATCATTGTCTTGTGACTCATTATCAAAGTCCATATTATAGGTAAGGCCTGAGCAGCCTCCACTGGTAACACTAACTCTTACAAAATAATCCGAACTGAGGTCAGCATTTGACATCAGTTCAGATATTTTATCTTTTGCACTATCTGCTACAAAAAGCATATTATGCCTGTTTGTTTTTATAATCTTCAATCGCTGATTTAATTGCATCTTCAGCAAGTACTGAGCAATGGATTTTTACTGGTGGAAGCGCTAACTCTTCTACAATATCCATGTTGTCAATAGACTCTGCCTCATCCAGAGTTTTCCCTTTTAACCATTCAGTAGCTAAAGAAGATGAAGCAATTGCTGACCCACATCCAAATGTTTTGAACTTAGCATCCATAATTTTGCCTTCGTCACTTACTTCAATTTGAAGTCTCATAACGTCACCACACTCTGGTGCTCCAACTAAACCAGTTCCTACATTCTTCTTACTCTTATCAAGAGTCCCTACGTTTTTAGGGTTTTTGAAATGTTCTATTACTTTTTCAGAATAAGCCATAGTCTCTTGTTTTGATTAATCTATTTATTAACAGTTATAAAGCTTAAAATAATTCCCAAAATTAATGTTCTTGCCAAACGACAGAATCTAAATCTACACCTTCTTTATACATCTCCCATATCGGGCTTAAGTCTCTCATGTGCTTGACACCTTCAGAAATTGAGCTGATAGCCATTTCAATTTCTTCATCAGTAGTAAATCTTCCCAAAGATAATCTAAGTGAAGAATGGGCTAAGTCGTCTCCAAGACCAAGCGCAATCAACACATAACTTGGTTCTAATGATGCAGAAGTACATGCCGAACCAGATGATACTGCGATGTTTTGATTAAATGTCATCATTAAACCCTCTCCTTCAACATGTTTGAAAGAAATATTAGTGACATGTGGCATTCTATGCTCTGTAGATCCATTGACATAAACCTCTTCTACAGTATCTAAAAATGCTTTTTCAAGTTTATCTCTAAGGACACTTAATCTAGCTGCATCTGCTACCATTTCTTTCTTTGCAATTTCAGCAGCTTTACCCATACCCACAATACCAGGAACATTTAATGTACCGGAACGCATTCCTCGCTCGTGACCACCGCCGTCTAATTGAGCAGTAACTTTTACTCTCGGACTTTTCCTTGAATCGGATAGTGCACCAACACCTTTAGGGCCATACATTTTGTGAGCTGTAAAAGCCATTAAATGTACGCCTACTTCTTTTGGGTTAACTGGTATCTTACCAACAGCCTGGGTTGCATCAGACATGAATAGTACACCATGCTTCTCACAGATGTCACCAATTGCCTTCATATCCTGAATCACACCAGTCTCATTATTGGCCCACATCAAAGAAACCAATATGGTCTTGTCAGTTATAGCATTCTCTAAATCCTGAAGATTCACTCTTCCTGATGCATCAACATCTAAATAAGTGACCTCCCCGCCCATTTTCTCTATCTTCTTACAAGAATCTAAAACTGCTTTATGCTCAGTTTTTGCTGTGATAATATGGTTACCTTTCCTTGCATACATTTCAAATACACCCTTGATAGCCAAATTATCGGCTTCTGTAGCTCCAGAAGTGAAGATGATTTCTCTAGGGTCAACACTTATTAAATCTGCAATTTGCTCTCTGGCATAATCAACTGCTTCTTCAGCTTGCCAACCAAATGGATGGTTTCTACTGGCAGCATTACCAGGCATGTTATGGAAGTAAGGTAACATAGCCTCTACAACCCTTGGATCACAAGGTGTAGTCGAATTGTTATCTAGGTAGATGATCTTTTTGTTAGTCATAGTCTCTATTGCTAAAATAGCTTTCAAATTTAACTCACGAATATAACCCATTTTGACGTATAAAGTTCTCCAAAACAGCTAATTAGTTCCAAAAAAATCCATTAAACCGCTAGCCGATTGTATCTTTGAAATGCGCGAAAATAAGTATGAAAAATATTCAAATTCCACCTCTTGAAGAATTACCAAAATTTTCAAAAGAAAATTGGTTTGAAAACATTCAAAAAAGTCTGAAAAATCAGGATTTAAAGGAGCTTTATTTGGTCAGAGAAGGATTAGAAATTGATCCATTTCCTACCGATAAGAAATATCACTCAAAGCCTCTGAATAGATTAAAAAGCGATTGGATTATCGGTATCGAAACACATTCTGAAACTTCTGAGGCACTCAATAGAGAAATATTGTATTACCTGGAGAATGGTGCTGAAGCTATTAAAATAAATAATGGAGCTAAGATCAATTTACCTGAGGCCTTCAATAAGGTTCATACTAGTTTTTTACATCTAGAAATAGAACAGGATCATAGTATTGAAAACATAAATGATTTCCATCTTGTTAGCGCTGAATCATCAGATTCTTTGATTCAAGAATTAGTTAATTTGATGAATGATAATATCAAGCTTTTAAAGAGCGGTCAAGTAAAACCAACAAAAATCAATATACAGACCTCAGTAAATGAGTATATGCCTGTAAGCATTGCTAAATTAAGAGCTATCAAGATACTTTGGCTAAATGTTTTAAAATCTCTTTCTCTTCCTTTAAATCCAGTGTTCTTAAGTGTGAAAGCTTTTGCAGAATCAGACAATCAAAATACCGCTTTAATCGAACTGAGCACCATGGCGCTAAACGCTGTCTTAGGAACTTGCGACTTACTATATTTAGATGGTAAAAATTTTGATCAAAATCAAAGACGATTAGCCATAAACATCCAGCATATGCTTAAGATGGAAAGCAAACTACATTTATATGATGATCCATTGGCTGGCTCATATGCGATTGAAGGCTTGACAAGGCAAATTTGTGAGAAAGTCTGGTCCCAATTAAGTATTGATTAAAATCTCTCAAACATAAAATCTAAATCATGAAACAATTAGTTAGTTCAGGTGCAAAGTGGGAGGATATTGTCGGCTATTCAAGAGCGGTAAAAGTGGGTAATATTATTGAGGTAGCTGGAACAACAGCAGTTCAAGGTGGTAAAGTACAATATGTAGGTGATGCTTACAATCAAACAATCATGATCCTTAAAACCATTAATGCAGCCTTAGTAGAATTAGGAAGTTCTGTTAACGATGTTGTTAGAACAAGGATCTACATCACCAATATTGAAGATTGGGTGGCTGTTGGTAGAGCCCATGGTGAATTCTTTTCAACAGTCAAACCTGCCAGTACTATGGTGGAAATAAGTAAACTTATAGATCCTGAGATGCTTGTTGAAATTGAAGTCTCAGCCATTATTCAATCGTAAAACAATTTCTTTGAAAAATTTCGATCTGTTCCAACAAGAATTATTTGAACGATTTAAAGATAAATCTGCATTAAATTATGCTCAGGAGGCAGGCTACCATTACATGGAAAATGCTGCAGACAGAGCTATTTTCCCATTAAGAAATGACTTAGAGAAACTTAATCTGTTTGAAGAAAGTCTTCCCCGACAGGTTGGAAACGACTGCGAGATAATTAAACAACTTATAAATTCAGGAAGCCCTAACACAGTTAATCAATTAGGGGGTCGATATTTTGGCTTTGTCAATGGCTCTGTTATTCCTGTAGGTTTAGCAGCTAAAGTACTAGCAAGTTTTTGGGATCAGAACGCAGCTATGAGAGTGATCTCACCTATAAGTTCAAAACTGGAAGAGGTGGTTGAGTCCTGGATTGTAGATTATCTAAAACTACCATCAAAAACAGTAGCAGGTTTTGTCAGCGGAACTTCTATGGCAAACTTTTGTGGGCTTGCAGCCGCCAGATATAGGGTATTAAAAAATAATGGTTACGACATTGTAGAAAATGGCTTAAATGGAGCACCTAGAATTAGATTGATACTTAGTGACCAAGCTCACTCTAGCGTTTTAAAAGCTGTCTCTTTATTAGGATTTGGTAATAGAGATATAGAATGGGTAAAAACTGATAGCCAAGGAAGAATGTTGGTAGAGCATCTACCTTCCTTAGATTCTTTATCAATTATTGTACTTGGCGCTGGAAATGTCAATTCTGGCGCATTTGATCCTTTTAATGAAATCTGTGATTTAGCAGAAAAATCAAATTCTTGGGTCCATGTAGATGGTGCGTTTGGTCTTTGGGCAGGCGGTTCTTTAGAGTTTGATAATTTATGCCTAGGTATGAATAAAGCAAATTCTTGGTCTGTAGATGGTCATAAGACTTTAAATACACCTTATGACTCAGGAATAGTTTTGTGTCTTGATGAAGATGCAATGGTTCATGCCCTGCATATGACCGGATCTTATTTAGTCTTAAGTCAAGAACGTGATGGTATGTTTTATACGCCAGAAATGTCCAGAAGGGCTAGAGTCATAGAATTATGGGCAGTGCTCAAATATCTTGGTAGAGAGGGTATCGATAAACTTTTATCGCTTCTCCATTCAAGGGCAAAATTATTTGCTACTCATTTAAAAGAGCTTGACGGTTTTGAAGTGCTAAATGAGGTGGTATTTAATCAGGTATTAATTGCTTGTAATACTGATCAACTCACAGAAGAAGTCATAAAACTTGTTCAAGAAGAAAGAGTTTGCTGGCTAGGTGGAAGTCAATGGCATGGACGTAAAGTCATACGAATAAGCGTATGTTCTTGGGCTACGACCGAAGAAGATGTACGATTAACTATAGCCTCTTTAGATAAGGCATTAAGAACGGCTTCTAAGCTTAGTTAAATAGCCTTTTACATTTTATGACTGAGGCTAATTAATCTCCGAAAATCGTATAACTTTGAGCCCGTGTATTCAATCAAGGAAATATATTACACTATTCAGGGAGAGGGATTCCACACAGGAAGATCAGCTGTGTTTTGTAGATTTTCAGGGTGCAACCTGTGGAACGGTCTAGAAAAAGACCGGTATAAAGCAATTTGTCAATTCTGTGATACCGAATTTTTTGGTACTGATGGTCCCGAAGGTGGTAAATACGAAGCATCTGACCTTGTCGATAAAATTCTTTCATTATGGGCAGGAGATGATGATGACTGTTTTGTCGTGTTCACAGGTGGTGAACCTGCACTTCAAATGGATGCTGAACTAATAGACTGTTTGAAGAAAAGAAATATTGAAATTGCCATAGAAACAAACGGCACCATAGAACTTCCTAATGGTATCGACTGGATTTGTGTATCTCCTAAAGCAAATACAACCATCAAACAAATTACAGGACAGGAATTAAAATTGGTATACCCTCAAATAGGTATGGATCCAGAAAACTTTAACCATCTGAATTTTGAGCATTTCTATTTACAACCTCTTTATGATGCCAATATAGAAATACACACCGTCCAAACTATTAATTATTGTCGAGAACATCCAAAGTGGAAACTATCGCTGCAAACCCATAAGATTTTAGGTATTCCCTGATAATAATCTTTTCATACTGCTTGATTTTATCGTTAAAAGTGATTCACTCATCGAATAATGGCGCTTTAGGGATTATTTGATTTCTGTATCTTGTTAGAAATTATGAACCAAACACAATTCCTATGTCTAACTTTCTAATAGCGTATCCAATTTTAATTTTCATTGGTCTTATCCTTTTTTCACCGGATTATTTATCGTTAAGCAACAAAGCGCAGTCATTGTTGAAAGATTCGGAAAATTTCAAAGCATAAGAAAACCTGGATTAAATTTTAAAATTCCCATCTTCGATAGAATAGCCGGAAGACTGAATCTAAGAATATTACAATTAGATGTACCCGTCGAAACAAAAACCAAAGATGATGTATTTGTAAGGATTAAAGTATCCGTGCAATACAAAGTACTCGAAGACAGTGTCTATGATGCATTTTATAAACTTCAAAATCCACACGAACAAATCACTTCTTATGTATTTGATGTTGTGAGAGCTGAAGTACCTAAAATGAAACTGGATTATGTCTTTGAAAGAAAAGACGATATCGCGCAAGCAATCAAAGCTGAGCTCAGTGATGCCATGAGTGATTATGGATATGGTATCGTTAAAGCACTTGTTACTGATATCGATCCAGATCAAGAAGTAAAGCAAGCGATGAATAGAATTAATGCTTCCGAAAGAGAAAAGATTGCCGCAGAATATGAGGGTGAAGCTGAAAGAATCAGAATTGTAGCAAAAGCTACAGCAGAAGCTGAGAGTAAGAGACTTCAAGGTCAAGGTATTGCTGATCAGAGAAGAGAAATTGCGAAAGGACTTGAAGAGTCTGTAGAAGTACTTAACAAGGTAGGTATTAATAGTCAGGAGGCATCAGCACTGATTGTTGTAACTCAGCATTATGATACACTACAAGCAATGGGTGAAAATGCTAATAGCAATCTGATTATGATGCCTAATGCACCTTCATCTGCAAGTGATATGTTAACAAATATGACCGCTTCATTTGTAGCCTCCCAGCAGATTGGAGAGAGCATGAAGAAGGGTTAATAAAAATTGATATTTAATCAGGGAGCGATGCTACATCGCTCCTATTTTTTTTCTTATGGGAAGGACAATCATCATAATAGGCAGTTTAATAATCGTAGTTGGTGCAATCATTCATTTCTTCCCAAATGCATTTAAATGGTTTGGGAATTTACCAGGAGATTTTAAAAACACAGATGGTAATATTAAATTTTACTTTCCCTTAATGAGTATGATTCTGATAAGCATAGGATTAAATATACTCTTCAAAATATTTAAGCTACTCTCCTAAGCTCGCCCAATTTTATTCTGCTTGTCTTTATGCCGCCACAGTTTAATAATCATAATCAACATGATGGGTAAAAAGGCCTGATGATAGTTTTGGGGAATAAGTGTCCATGACACAACTGCTAATATATTACTGCCAAGTAAAAAGAAGAATAATTGCTTTCTTCTATTGACATCCTTAATTAATGGAATGAGAACATAGGCTGGACTAATCCATAGTAAGTTCCAATTTTGCTTTGTAGCAATATGGTCTGTACCAAACCACATGAAGAGTAAAACTATAGAACTAAACGCCATTATAATAAACCAAGTCTTATCGTATAAATTAATCCATCGAGACTCTTTTGATTTAAGTAGCAAAAGAAATATAAGCTCTAACAATAATAGTAATCCAAATAAAAGTGTTGGAGAAAAAATTGACGCTTTAAACCTCTCTTCCCTTTCTTTACTGTGATCAATAATGACTTTTTTATTCGCTACAAATCCTTCTTTCTGATCTAGTGATGTCATTAAATACTCAGGAAGAAAAGTCTGATGATACTCGGTCGCTTTTTGGTCTGCCACCGCACCTATTACCAAATCTATCCCAAAGTCGGCCCATGGCATACCAGGTAAAAACTCATCAAGTAAATCTCGAAAGCTTTTATCAATATCTGCTTTATCTAGTTGGAGGTCCATGACTGATTCAAAAACATCTCTAGGTCTTGTACTACAGTTATCAAAGAAAAAATCATACTTGTAATAACGATTCTCTTTTTTGGCGTTATTTGCTAAAAAGTCAAACAGCGTTTGTTTCTTTAAACTGTCTAGCAATAGTACTTGCTCTGTCACACTACGTTTATCTCTACGATACTCATGCATAAAAGAGTCATAAGGATAAGCACCAAGCATATAGTCTAGCTTTCCACGAAGAAACTTGCTATAAAAACCAGGCGTGTCAAAATCAAAAATGCCATAATTAAAGGCTACATCCAGTTTTTGCTCAGGGTCCTTCACTCTAATTGCTGTGTGACCGAAAGTAGAATAAAGCTCACTTCCAGGATCACATGTCAGTAGACTAATCTGTGCATCACTTGAAAGTATTATCTGAGCCTCTGATACAAGACTTAATAACAAAAATTGGAGGATTAATGTGAAACGGTGCATGTACTAAAGATAGTTGAAGAGAATCTGAAAATCAAACGTTAGCTGTCAGCAATATATTCTATGAGACAGGGAATCCATTTACCCAGTTCTTATCTGGGCTAACAAAGCACAATTTGCCATTATCGTCTTCAGCCATTAATATCATTCCTTTTGACTCGACCCCTCTGATTTTTCTAGGAGCAAGGTTTGCAAGGATAAGAACATTTTGGCCGATAATATCTTCAGGTGCATAATGTTCTGCAATACCTGAAACAACGGTTCTTTTTTCAAAACCAAGATCAAGCTGGATCTTTAAGAGCTTATCCGCTTTCTTCACTTTCTCTGCTTCAAGAATGGTAGCAGTTCTTATATCCATCTTGACGAAGTCATCATAGCTAATTTCTGATTTTAATGCAGCAGAATCACTAGACTCCTGCTTTTCTTCTTTTGGTGCCTGGCTACTTAACTTTTCAAGTTGAGCTTCGATTAATTGATCATCGATTTTAGAGAACAAGTGACTAGGTGATCCTATTTTATGACCAGCAGGTAATAATTCATTACCCTCTGCTAGTTCGTTCATTAACTCAAGTAGTTCACCATTACTTTGAAGTCTAGGTAATGATAATAAGTCCCTCAACCTATCCGAGGCTTTAGGCATAAACGGTTGCATCGCTACACTAAGTGCTGTCACATATTGAAGCCCGAGATTCATGACTACTTTTACTGTCTCCTCATCTTCCTTAATAAGTTTCCAAGGCTCATTGAATTGGAGTACTTGATTTCCTAAAGAAGAAATATGCATCAAAGCTTTTAGAGCCGATCTAAAATCATATTGTCTAATTGACTGTGATAACTCAGATAACTTATCAAACAAGCTAATCATTTCTGAGTCATGAAAACTAAAGTCCTCATCAGACTGAGAACCCACAATACTTAAGTCAGGATCAAAAGCTGGTACTTCGCCTTCATAGTATTTATTAGTGAGCACCACTACTCTATTAACAAAGTTTGCGAGGTTATTTACAAGTTCATTATTTACTGCTTCCTGGAATGTTTTCCACGTAAACTCTGAATCTTTCTGTTCTGGCATATTCTTAGTAAGCGCATATCTAAGTTCATCAGACTTATTGTCAAAGTCATTTAGATATTCATGTACCCAAACCGCAAAATTCCTTGAAGTAGAAATTTTCTGTCCTTCAAGATTCATAAACTGGTTAGCTGGTACATTAACAGGCAAAACATAATCGCCATGTGCTTTTAAGATAGCAGGGAAAATAACGCAATGAAAAACAATGTTATCTTTTCCTATAAAATGGATTAGAGCAGAGTCTTCTTTCTGCCAATAATCTCTCCAGTCTTTATTGTTTTTTTCGGCCCACGCTTTTGTACTAGATATATAACCTATAGGTGCATCAAGCCAAACATATAATTTCTTACCATCTGCACCAGGGATATCTTGAGGTACATCAACACCCCAACTTAAATCTCTTGTCATTGATCTAGGCAGAAGTCCTGACTCAATCCAAGATTTACATTGGCCTAAAACATGAGGTTTCCAATCTTCTGGATAATGCAACTTATCGCCATCCAACTCACCTGTTCCAATCCACTCTGACAACCATTCTGAATATTTATCAAGCGGTAAATACCAGTGCTTAGTTTTTCTTAAAACTGGTGTTGCATCTGTTAAAGTAGATTTTGGATTTATTAATTCTGTTGGGCTTAAGGATGAACCACAGTTTTCACACTGATCTCCATAAGCATCTTCATGTCCACATTTTGGACAAGCACCTTTGATATATCTATCAGCTAAAAATTGACCAGCCTTTTCATCAAAATACTGTTCGCTTTCTTTTTCGACGAACTCACCTTGGTCATATAACTTTGTAAAAAATGCTTGTGAAGTTTGATGATGCAATTCTGCTGAAGTCCTATGATACTCATCAAATGAAATATCCATTCTATCAAAGGTCTCTTTAAAGAGACTGTGGTATTTATCAACAATTTCCTGAGGAGTTGTGCTTTCCTTCATCGCTTTCATGGTAATAGCTGCACCGTGCTCGTCGCTACCACATATAAAAACAATGTCTTTAGCCATTAATCGTTGAAAACGCACATAGATATCTGCAGAGAGATAAGCACCTGCCAGGTGTCCTATATGTAGTGGCCCATTCGCATAGGGCAAGGCAGAAGTAACCAGATATCTGTTAAACTCTCGCATATGCTCTAACTAAGCACGAATATAGAAATAACATATAAGATAAATCACTATATATATGAAGAGTTTTCAATTTTTTTATGATTTTAACATCATGGATATGCGTGAAAAGTTTGTCAAATGGCTAGGTAAAGAACACATGCCTGAGTTCGCAGATTATTTTATTAGTAATCCTGACAAGATGCCAGAATTGATTAGCTATTGTATGGATCCAAAAGATGGTGTAGATATGCGTGCGAGTTGGATCTTAAATCATATTGCTCAAAAGAAACCTGAGCTGGTATTACCTTATATGCCAGAGCTGGTTGAGTATATTAAAGGGGATGTTCATACAGGTGTAAAACGTCATGTTATGCGCATCTTTGAAGAAGCAGACATACCTGAAGACTTAGAAGGAGAGCTCTATGATCTATGTGTTGAATTTATTATGAATACTAAGCTTCCTGTTGCAGTTCCTGCCTTTGCTATGACTGTAGGAGTTAAGATTTGTAAAAAGTATCCAGAACTAAGCGAAGAGTTTCTTGAAGTCTGTCGTAATCTTAGTGAATCTGAAAGTCCTGCAATCAAGCTTCGGTTGAGAAAAGTGGTAAAGGCATTAGAGAAATCTCATTAAATTCTCTCTTTTATCCAGCTTAAAACATCATCCATAAAAACCTGTCTACCTGGCTCATTAACCAATTCATGATAATAGCCCTCATAGGTCTTAAATGCTTTGTCCTCAGAACCGGCATTGGTATAAAATATTCTACTTCCTTCTATTTCTGCTAACTTATCAGAGTCCCCATGCCCTAAAAAAAACGGAATGCTCATTTTATCAGCATTTGTCTGGACGTGCCTCATCATTTTCACTAATTCAGCACCTGTTCTGGCGATCCATTTACCAGAATAGACTTTAGGGTCATTGATGTACTTTTCTACTTCTTTAGGGGCACTAGATACAGCCGTAGGATCTAACTGTATAGTTTTCATTCTTGGGAAATATTTCCCTAGGAAACCAGATAATTTGACTAATAAAGCAGAAATTTCCTTACTCGGCATAAGTCCAGGACCAGACAATATCATACCTCTTATTTGGTGATTCCCTGCGTATTCGCTTAAAAAATATTCGCATGCTATTAGACCTCCCATACTGTGACCAAACACAAATACCGGCACCTCACTACTACCCAAGGAAGCTATAAATCGATCTAAATCATTTAAGAGTAAATCATAACTATCTACATAAACCTCATCGCCCTCAGAATCTCCATGCCCCCTATGATCAAATGCATATACTGAAATCCCATGTTGATTTAAAAACTTTGCAAAATGATCATAGCGTCGTGCATATTCTGCATAGCCATGCACTAAAACCATCCGTGCTTTTTCATTCTGTGCTAACCAATTAACTGTATGGAGATTCAATCCGTCTATTGTCGTAATCATTCTTTTTGTTTTCTATAAAAACCTATGAAGTTTTCAAGTTAGTTTTATTCAGGGAAATAAAAAAAGGCTACAACTATAAAGCTGTAGCCTATCTTAATAATTTTAAACTCAATGTGAATTATCCTCCGAAATCATCGAAAGATATGTTCTCCTCAGGTACACCTAGTTCATCTAAAGCCTTTATAACTGAGGCGTTCATCATAGGTGGTCCACAGAAGTAGTATTCAACTTCTTCCGGTTCTGGGTGATTTCTGAGATATTGCTCAACGCATACTGGCATGATGTATCCAACGAATCCATCGCCATCATCGTCTAAGCTTGTTTTTTCATTCCAATTATCTTCTGGTAGTGGATTATCCAAAGCTACATAGAAGTTGAAATTTGGAAATTCTTTTTCTATTTGTCTAAATTCATCGATATAGAATAACTCTCTTCTTGTTCTACCTCCATACCAGAAAGACACTTTTCTATCTTTCATTTTTTCAGTATGGAACATATGGAATAAGTGAGATCTAAGCGGCGCCATACCTGCACCCCCTCCGATATATACCATTTCCTTTTTGGTTGGTTTAATAAAGAACTCACCATAAGGTCCTGAAATCGTACACTTATCACCAGGCTTTAATCCAAATACATAAGAAGAACAAACACCAGGATTTACATCCATCCATCCATTCTTTGCTCTATCCCATGGCGGTGTAGCAATTCTGATATTTAACTTAACAATGTTTCCTTCTGCAGGGTGATTAGCCATTGAGTAAGCTCTAAATTGAGGCTCATCATTAACCATTTTAAGATCCCAAAGATTAAATTTATCCCATTCTGATTGGAATTTCTTCGGATCGTCATGATGATCAGGGTGTGCAGTAATATCCATGTCTTTATATTCTGCAGTTACTACAGGTACATCAATCTGGATATATCCACCTGGTTGGAAATCTAATGTTTCTCCCTCAGGTAACTTCACAACGAACTCCTTAATAAAAGATGCTACATTGTAATTTGAAACAACCTCACATTCCCACTTTTTAATACCAAATACTTCTTCTGGCACTCTGATTTCCATATCATTTCTCACCTTAACCTGGCAAGCTAATCTCATATTTTCAGCTACCTCTTTTCTTGTTAAGTGGTTTAACTCAGTTGGAAGAACATCTCCACCACCTTCATCAATATGACATTCGCACATTGCACAGGTTCCACCGCCACCACAAGCAGATGGTAAGAAAATATTTTGATCAGATAAAGCTGATAATAAATTTGAACCTGGTTGAATCATCATAGGATTATCATGATCACCATTTACAACTATTTTAACATCACCTTGAGGTAATAATCTTTTTCTGGCTGAAATCAACATCAATGATAGAGCCATTATAACTCCTGTGAAAACAACCAATGCCCAAACAATAGGCATTATAGCGACTAAAACATTTAAAAACATCATCAATCAGATTTTATAATGCTGAAGGATCGATACCCATAAGCCCCATAAAGGCCATGCCCATCAAACCTGTTAATAAAAATGCCATTCCTAATCCTCTCATTGGAGCAGGTACTGCACTATATTTTATTTTCTCTCTAATAGCTGCAATAGCAATAATTGCCAAGAACCAGCCAAATCCACCACCTAGTCCAAATGCCACAGACTCAGAGAAGTTATATTCGTTAGAAACCATAAATAATGAACCACCAAGAATGGCACAGTTTACTGTGATTAATGGTAAGAATATACCTAATGAGTTATAAAGTGATGGAGAGTATTTCTCTACTATCATTTCCACCAATTGCACCATGGAAGCAATTACAGCAATGAATAGGATAAATCTTAAAAAGGTCAAATCAGTTCCAAACACACCTGTCTCACTTAATAACCAGCTATTTATCATCCAATTAATAGGCATAGTAATACCTAATACGAAGATCACGGCTAAACCAAGACCAAAGGCTGTTTTTACAGTTTTTGATACTGCAAGATATGAACACATTCCTAGGAAATATGCTAATGCAAGATTTTCAATGAATGCTGACTTTATGAATATATTTAATAATTCCATTTTCTATTTCTTTATACTATCAACAATTATGATACGTCAACCAAACTTGGGTTCCATGCTCTGTGCACCCAAATAACAATCGCAATTACAAACATCGCAGATGGGAATAATACCATCAAGTTGTTATTCTCATACCAACCAAATAAGAAACTAGTCTCTGTATTGATTAAGAATTCCTCAGTCGCACCAATAATCTTGTAATCAAACAAGGTTCCTTTACCCATCAACTCTCTAAAGAAAGCAACAATTAAAAGGATGATTCCATAACCGATACCATTACCTAAACCATCTAGCGTTGATTCCCATGGCTTGTTACCCATTGCAAATGCCTCTAGACGTCCCATGATGATACAGTTTGTAATGATCAATCCGATAAATACTGATAACTGTTTATAACTTTCAAACGCAATAGCCTTTAAAGTAAGCTCTACGATTGTTACTAGAGTTGCAATAATTACCAACTGAACAATCATTCTAACCTGCTTAGGTATTGCATTCCTCATAACTGAGGTAATCAAGTTTGCTAATACACATACAAAGACAACAGCTACAGCCATAACTGCTGCGTTTTTCATCCCTGTAGTTACAGCTAAAGCCGAACAAATACCCAATACCTGAACGGTAATCGGATTATTATCGTTTAATGGATCAGTAACAAGTTTACGTTCTTTCTTTCCAAACGCAATTGCACTCTTTTTTTCTTCTACTAATACTTCAGCCATAATTTTAACCTTTTAAAGTGTTTAGATAAGGTTCGTAATACTTTAACCCTCTTTCTAACATCTCCGTAACACCATCTGCAGTAATGGTTGCACCAGAAATACCGTCAACTTCGTGAACAGGATCTTTAGCACCACCCTTTCTTACAAACACAGATTTGTAAGTACCATCGTCAGCGTATATTTTCTTTCCTGTAAATTGCTTTTTAAAAGCAGGATTATCTTTAATCTCAGCACCAAGACCAGGTGTTTCACCTTTATGATCAAATGCTACTCCGGCAATTGTACTTAAATCGTCTTCAAATGCGATATTACCCCATATAGCATCCCATAGTCCTTTTCCTCTTGTAGATAGAATGTAGAATTTATCACCGGCTTCTTTTGAGTAAATAAACACAGGTAATATTCTGTCAGCTTCTGGTTTCTTAGCTTCTTTAGCCATGTCAACATTTTCAGCTTTACCACCAATGTATCCTAAACCTTCAACTGATGCTTCATCTAATAACTCACCATTCATGTTTATTACCAATTGCTCAATCTGATTGTCAAAGATGTTTTGAACATCATCATCAGTACATTTGGTAATATCAATAGGTAGATGGTCTGCTACAGCAGATAATGTAGCTCTTTTGGCATACAATGCCTCGTTTTTATCATGGATTGGCTTCAATCCAGTAGACATTCCAGATAGTATTAAAGCAACCACTGAAGTCATTACTAAAACGAATATGATAATTGATCTTGTACTATGCACGGGCTAAACGTCTTTTGATATTCGCATCCAACACATAGTAATCTATTAGTGGAGCAAATGTGTTTAAAAATAAAATTGCCAACATCCATCCTTCTGGGTAAGCCGGATTAATTACACGTATAATCATACCTATGAATCCGATCAAGAACCCATAAATCCATTTTCCTGTATTTGTTGAAGAAGCCGTTACTGGATCTGTAGCCATAAAAACTGCAGCAAAGAAGAAACTTCCCATCCAAAACTGATAGTACCAAGGCACTGTCATGAATGGTGTAGCACCCCATAAGTTCATCAGCATTGCCATTGCTGCTGCTCCAATAAGCATACTTAACATGATTCTCCAACTTCCAATTCTAGTAATTAATAATATAGCTGCGCCTAATAAAATAAGCGGTTTAGAAGTCTCTCCTATCGAACCTGGAATAGTTCCCCACCACATTTGGTTAACTGAGTAAGTCTCAGTTACAGCTTCCCAACCACCTTGGTAAGCTAATGCTAATGGCGTAGCACCTGAGTAGCCGTCAACAATAGTGCCGGCCCCGGCCCTAAATGTATCCAGCCCCATGGCCGAGAAGAGACCATCAAACATGCTGTAAGTCCATCCACCATATTCTGGTGCAGTTCCTTCAGCTAATGTCTCAAACCCCGACACCCAAACTTCATCTCCAGAAATAGTCGTAGGATATGCAAAGAATACAAACACTCTGGCAAGCAAAGCTACATTCCATATATTCATACCCGTACCTCCAAATGCTTCTTTACCTAAGATTACTGCAAAGGCTACTGCAACACATAACATCCAAATCGGAATGTCAGGTGGCATAATTAATGGAATTAAAGCGCCTGATACTAGAAAGCCTTCCTCTACTGAATGCCCTTTTTTATAGGCAAAGTAAAACTCGATTCCTAGACCAACAACGTGTGTCCATAAGAAAATTGGAAATAACTTGATCAAACCATGAGCTAGTTTCAAATGGAATCCTTCAAGAAATCCCATATACTGTCCCATAGCAGTAAAATGCTGATGACCAATGTTATATGTACCAAATATGTAGCAAAATTGCATTGCTAATACAACCATTACCATTGTACGCTTCAGGTCGATTCCATCTTTAAGATGGGTGCCATCATGAGTTACTTCATTTGGCGTGTAGGCAAAGGTGAAGAATGCATCATACGCAGTATGTAGAAAGGGTGATTTCTCCTTATCTGGTTCAATGCGTTTTAAAAAGTTGAGAAGTCCCATATATATTTAATACTAGATTTTGTAATTAGTTCTCTTCTGTTCTGATTTTAAGACTGTTCTTCCATCATATTAAGTCCACGTCTCAGAATTTTCTGAACTGGAACTTTAGAAGTACATGCAAATTCGCATAATGCAAGGTCTTCTTCAGACAATTCGTAAATGCCTAAACCTTCCATTCTTTCATAATCATTGGCCATAATAGCCTTCAATAAATGCTGTGGATAGATATCCATTGGGAGTACAGACTCATACTGGCCTGTCACTACAAATGCTCTTTCTTCTCCGTGAGTATTTGTATCTGGTTCGAATTTGAATTCTTTGAACAATCCATTTGGATAAGTACCTGAAATACTAGGTCTTGGAGATAATGGTAGTAACCAACCAAACATCTCATAATGATCTCCTTCGCTTAGAGTTGTAAGTTGACTTGCATTTGCATCCATAAACCCTACAGCCGCAACCTGCGTTCCAGTTAAAACATCTCCACTGATCATTCTGAACTTACCTTCGCTTGTATTCCCTTCTACCAAGCTTCCTACTTCAGCACCAAAAGGAGTTCTGATATATTTATTTTCATTGAAACCGGCTCCAGTTAAACCTATTACTGAAGTGAGGTCTAAATTACCAGTTCTAAATAGCTTACCTAAAATAGCAACACTATTTGCTTTTAATGTCCATACCTGATCCGCTGCATTAATCGGTCTAATGTGATGTATCTGTACACCTACATTTCCTGCTGGGTGAGGTCCTCTAAACCAATGTTTCTCAACACCATCAATATCATTTACGGCATTTGCTACTGAAGCATCAGAAGAATCACAACCTAAATACACAGCTCCGTCAGTAAGCTTTGCTAATACAGATAATCCGTTGTTAAAATCATCCATGGCACCATTAAGCTGAATAGCTACAGGTGTCGCTAGGGGTGCAGTCTCCATTAAGGATATAAAAATATCTCTTGGTGTATTATTAGGGTTTGCTAAAGTATCAAATGGTCTTCTATTGATAAACGGCCAGAAACCTGTGCTCATTAAGAAGTTGACAATATCTTCTCTAGATGCATCAGATGCAGGTACTGAGAATTGTTTGTAATTGTCTGCTTTGTCTGCTAATACAACGACTGCTGAAATGGCACGCTTTGCGCCTCTTTGTACTTCAACCACTTCACCACTTACTGGCGAAACAAACATAATGTCTGGGTTGCTTTTGTCATAAAATAGCGGATCACCTGCTTTGACTTCATCGCCAACCTGTACCATTAACTTTGGTATTGGAGCGATACCTCTAAAGTCAGTAGGCTTAACGGCGTATCTATTTGTTCTAATATTTTCAACTTCTCCGTTTGCAGCTCCGACTAATTTAATGTCATGGCCCTTTGATAAACGGTGAAACTTATTGGCATCAATATTTGCTGGTATTGGTGTGCCAAATAGAACATTTGATTTAGGCATAATCCCTAAGTCATGACTATCTGCATCAATACCAGATTTTGAAGCTTCAATGTGGAAAAAGTTATTGGTTAACATCCATACTGCGGCAAGTACTAAAATTGCGGCAAGTATTGTAATTGTGGTTACCAGCATACTTGAAAGATAAAGTGGTAAATAATTAATTCGAAATAGGCTAAAAGGCCCTAAAAATCAGGGCAAAGATAAAAAGCTTTTTACAATCAAGAAATGCTTGAAATTCGGATATTGAATAGTCTTTTTATTTAGATTATATCTAAATAAAAAGGAAGTCTAAGCCTTAAGTGAACAATTATTTATTCTGCTGGAATCAGCTTTACTTTTTTTTGTCTTTGTTCTTGAAATCTCCCCTTTTCCAGGCCTTAATGAAATTAGCCCAGGCGACTGGATTAAAGATGTTTTGAGGCTTATACTGACCACTGTATTTATACTCATTGATCCGTTTTTTATACTCATAACTATAAGCCTCTGCACCATCAACAGGAAGGGATTTTGCTATTTCAGCTAACACATCCTGAGCTATATTTTGTTCAACTATTGATTTAAGCTCGTCAGAAATATCCATGGCTAAAAATTCAATCTTATAAAAATCTCTATCCGGCCAAGGATATATGACAGCTTCTGGGAGTAATAAGCTATCAGAACTCATTATCTGGATCCATGAATAATAAATATTCGTCAATGAATCCGGCACTACTACTGTAGCATCTTTAAAACCAACTCTAGTAAAGTGGATGGTATCTCCTTTAGAAGCTACCATTGAGAAAAAGCCATCCGTCTCTGAGTAGGTACCTCTTGTTGTACCGACAATACCAATATTAACATAAGGCAATGGTAGTATTTCACCATTTTCATCTTCAGTCACTACGGTTCCTGAAAATTGGATATACTTTTTATCCTCCAAAGTATCAACATTTGTCTGAGCCTGGATACTGAATACTGAAAGTATAAATCCGAGTATGATTAATTGGGTATTGATTATTCTTCTCACGAGTTAAGTTTAATATTGTTGTAAAGAAAACGATCACATAGCTAAGATGACGCCGCTCAAAAACTATTTAACTAGCTCTTAACACTAAGATAATGCAGCATCTAGAACTTCGTGCATGTGATCTACATAAATAAATTCCACACCTTTAATAAAGTTCTCATTAATCTTCAAGACATCTTTTTCATTTCTTGTGCACAAGATGATCTTTTTAGCTCCATATCTTTTAGCCGCTAAAACTTTTTCTTTGATACCACCTACTGGCAATACCCTACCACGTAAGGTTATTTCACCAGACATTGCCAATTTAGTTTTAACAGTTTTTTCTTTAAACATAGAACATAAGGCAGTTAACATAGTGATACCAGCACTTGGGCCGTCTTTAGGAATAGCGCCTTCAGGGACATGAATATGAATATCGTACTCTGAAAAGTTGATATCAGCCAGACCCAGTGATTCGGCATTTGCTTTAATATAACTCAAGGCTGTAGTGGCAGACTCTTTCATTACGTCTCCTAGATTACCCGTCAATGATAGCTTGCCTTTACCGATACTTTTGCTGGCTTCAATAAATAATATATCTCCTCCAACTTGCGTCCAGGCCAAACCAACTGCAACGCCTGGTCCAAGGTTTTGAAGTACCTTTTCATTATTAAAGTGACTAGGTCCTAGAATCTTCTCTAAGTGTTCAGTTTTAACAGTTGCATCAAATGTCTCTTCCATTGCAATCTTCTTAGCTGCATATCTCATCACTCTACCTATCACTCTATCTAAAGACCTTACACCAGACTCTTTAGTATAGTTGAGTATTAAATGCTGTATTGTAGATTTACTTAACTTCACATCTTTGGCTTTCAAGCCGTGTTCTGTCCTTTGTTTAGAAACCAAATGTCGATTAGCTATTTCTATTTTCTCCTCTGTGGAGTATCCACTAATCTGAATAATTTCCATTCTATCTAATAAAGCAGGTTGGATAGATGATAAAGAATTAGCTGTTGCCACAAATAGAACCTTTGAAAGGTCATATTCTAGCTCCAGATAATTATCGTAGAAGTTGGTGTTTTGTTCAGGATCCAAAACTTCTAGCAAAGCAGAAGACGGATCACCCCTAAAGTTTTTACCAAGTTTGTCTATTTCATCTAAAATGAAAACTGGGTTAGATGACTCTGCTTTTTTCAAAGATTGTATAATCCTTCCTGGCATAGCACCAATATAGGTCTTTCTATGTCCTCTTATCTCACTTTCATCATGTAAACCACCTAAGGACATTCTTATGAACTTTCTATCCAAAGCAGTTGCAATAGACTTACCTAAGCTGGTTTTACCTACTCCCGGAGGTCCTACCAAGCAAATAATCGGTGCTTTCATATCGCCTTTTAGTTTCAGTACAGCTAAGTGTTCTAAAATCCGTTCCTTAACTTCCTCAAGACCATAGTGATCATCATCTAAAATCTTTTTTACTCTTTTAAGGTCGAAATTGTCTTCAGTATATTCTCCCCAAGGAAGATCAAGTAAAGTTTCCAGATAATTTAAGGTCACTGAGTATTCAGCAATCTGCGGATTGATTCTTTTTGCTTTGGTGATCTGTTTGTCAAAATGGGTCCTAACATATTCTGGCCAATTTTTCTTGGCTGCTCTTTCTTCCAACTCCAAAAGCTCGGCCTGCTGCGGATTTTCACCAAGCTCTTCCTGGATCGTTTTTAATTGTTGATTTAAGAAAAAATCTCTCTGTTGACGTTCAAGATCTCCTCTAACTTTTGATTCAATCTGATTCTTTACTTCTAATAAGTTTAACTCTGCATCAACATGTTTGTAAACCAACTCCGCTTGGTCTTTCTCTTGATTCAATTTAAATATTTGATACTTTTCGTTCTTGGAGATATTTAAATTGCTAGTAATGAAATTAAGTAAAAAGCTACTAGAGTTTATGCTTTTAATAAGCATAGTCGCTTCACTAGGAATATGCGGACTCAGCTCTACAATCTTGGCAGCATGATCTTTTATATTAGAGATTAAAGCATCAAATTCTAGGTCATTTACTGGGATCTTATCAATCACCTTGGTCACTCCTGCACTTAAATACTGATCATTATCAATTAATTGATCCAATCTACACTTCACCTGTCCTTGTAGGATAGCCGTAGTATTTCCATCAGGCATCTTAAAAAACTTAAGCACTTTGGCTACTGTTCCAAACTCATATAAATCCGACTGAATAGGCTCTTCATTATTTTCTTCAACCTGACTAAAAACAGCAATTAACTTATCAGAGTTGAAAGCTTTTTTTACTGCTTGGATAGACTTAGGTCTTCCAATAGTTATTGGAATTACCAAACCCGGAAATAATATTGAATTTTTAAGTGCAAGTACAGGTAAGTTCTCTGGAACATCCATTTTCCTTGCCTTCTCTTCTTCCTCCTGTAATGGAATGAGTGTTGAGAAGTCCCCTCCAAGATTCACTAAAGACATATCTATATTTTTCTCAAACATAATTAGCTATTTATGCCACAATGGCGTATTCTAAAAGAATTTGCGCTAGATCCATAATATTCAAATTCTATTCCACGCAAATATCTTCTAATAAACAAGACAAGTTGACAGTAAGTTTTAGCGATCAAGCCAGGATTTGAAGTCAAAAGCTCTTTCTCTACTAACTATTGATTGTATATGCCAGTTAGGAGACAGTTCAACAATAAAACGACAATTGAAGTAACTTTCAATTTTTTGAATACTTGAAAACTTACATACAAGTTGCCTATTGGTCCTAAAGAAAAGTGAAGGATCTAGCAAGCTGATTAATTCATCAAGTTTGAAATCAATGATATAATCGCGGTTATCTACCGTTCTGATATGCGTACAGTTATCTTCTGAGAAAAAATAAGCAATATCATTTACGGTAATAGATTTAATTTCAATGCCAGTCTTAGACAAAAATCTTTCTTTATAAATATTGTTTAATGCTTGATGTACAGAATCTCTAATAGAATGGATATCAAGAAAGATAAGATCTAATTGATGATCCATATTTAAATACTTTATAACTGAATCAACAGAATCAATCACATCCTGAATGATAATCTGCTCTGAGTATGATTTTACTAATCTACTTAGGCGATGCGCAGCAGGTGGTTAGTCTTCTATGATTAACACTCTCATCTAACAGCTTTCGAAATTAGAGGTATGATCACAATGAAATTTTGAGTAGTCTAGATAACATCAACCGTCATATCAGTAAAAAATTGATATCTGTCCTTGATAGACTGCAAGCAAATTTTAGTGGATGCAAGAACCTGTCTTTTCTTTTGCAAATTATTACTCACGACTAATCTTCCATCACTATCTACATTAACCTATATTATTAAAGGCTTCTCTCTGGATATAATATTTTACTTAATAGCATTTTCAAAAAGGATCTAAAAGATAAAGGAACAATTTGCTTGTTTAAGTATTCATATGCTATTGATAGTTCGATCTGAAGATTAGTCAAATTATTTGCTTTAAAACCTAAGTACTCTCCTACAACATCATGTCTGCCGACTGGCACAGCATCAAATCTAAAGTGGTCATCAAAATCCGTTATGGTTCAGCCGTAGAAATGATAGATACAGTTGCACCGATCAAGGGCGACTCAATATCTTGATCCAAAACCTGACCTTTGACGACTTGGTTTGCCTGAGAAATTAATTGAATAGGTATTAATAGGAATGCGATCAGAATAAGTCTCATCTTTTATTTTTTTAGACAAGATTAATTCAGATATATAAACAAGACCCGATCTAAAATGTAAACTGTAATATTTAGACTGTGAACTGTAGAAAGTATGGTGTGATAGGAAATAGCTATTTAGTCATCTAAATCAATCACCTCTTCTAATTCGTTACTTTCTATTTTAAGGTTATCGATGATAAACTCCTGCCTAGCTGGTGTGTTTTTACCCATATAATAAGTTAACACATCAATGATCTTAGTATTATCATTCATAATAACAGGCTCTAACCTGATGTCCTCACCTATGAATTCTCCAAACTCACCAGGAGATATTTCACCTAATCCTTTGAAACGAGTAATTTCAGCTTTTCCTCTTAGAGTATCGATAGCCTCTTTTTTCTCTTGTTGCGTATAACAATAAAAAGTTTGCTTCTTATCTCTAACTCTAAATAGTGGCGTTTCTAATATATATAAGTGACCTGACTTCACTAAGTCTGGAAAGAATTGCAAGAAAAAAGTCAGCAGCAGAAGTCTGATGTGCATACCATCAACGTCGGCATCTGTAGCTATTACAACCTGATTGTATCTCAGTCCATCTAAACCGTCTTCAATATTTAATGCGTGTTGTAGAAGATTAAGCTCCTCATTTTGATAAACGATCTTTTTACTTAAGCCAAAACAGTTTAATGGTTTACCTCTGAGAGAGAAAACGGCTTGAGTCGCCACATCTCTCGCTTTGGTTATAGATCCACTAGCTGAATCACCCTCGGTAATAAATATGGTTGATTGTAACTTTTTTTCATGATCACCTCTCTTATCAGAAAAATGCACTTTACAATCTCTTAATTTTTTATTGTGAAGATTAGCTTTCTTAGCACGTTGGTTTGCCAACTTTTTAATTCCGGAAATTTCCTTACGCTCTTTTTCAGATTGTTGAATTCTCTTAAGTAAAGCTTCTTTGGCAGCTGGGTTTTCATGAAGGTAGTTGTCTAACTTCGTCCTCATAAAGTCCATGACAAAAGTTCGTACCGTTGCACCATTGGGTGCCATATGGGTAGAACCTAACTTAGTTTTAGTTTGAGACTCAAATACCGGCTCTTCGACTCTAACACTAATGGCGCCTATAATAGCTGTTTGAATATCTTTAGAATCAAAATTCTTATTGTAATGGTCTCTCACTGTCTTTACAATTGCCTCCCTATAAGCTGCTAAGTGCGTACCACCCATTGTCGTATTCTGCCCATTTACAAACGAATAGTATTCTTCTCCATAAGAAGATCCATGCGTAATAGCGACTTCAATATCTTCACCTTTAAGATGAATAATAGGATATCTGATCTGATCAATATCAGTTTTCCTTTCTAGTAAATCTTTTAATCCATTTTTAGAGTATAAAGTTTTACCATTGAAATTGATTCTTAGACCAGCATTTAGATAAGCATAATTCCAAAGCTGATTTTCTACATATTCAGGTCTGTACTTATAATGTTTAAATATACTTGGGTCCGGTTCAAACTCTATATGTGTACCATTAGCATCTTTGCTTGCTTTTACTTTGGCATCATTAACTATTTCTCCAAGAGAGAATTCTGCTAATTTTTCTTTTCCTTCTCTTACTGATTTAACTGCAAAATGATTAGACAATGCATTTACTGCTTTTGTACCAACTCCATTCAGTCCTACCGATTTCTTAAATGCCTTGGAATCATATTTACCACCCGTGTTAATTTTCGACACACAGTCCACTACTTTTCCAAGTGGAATACCTCTTCCGTAGTCTCTAACCATCACTTTACCGTCCTTGATATCAATATCAATCTTCTTACCATATCCCATCACAAATTCGTCGATACAGTTATCAAGGATTTCTTTGAGTAATATATATATACCATCATCAGCTGAAGCACCATCACCCAGTTTACCAATGTACATCCCAGGCCTTAACCTAATGTGCTCTTTCCAATCTAGGGATTTAATATTGTCTTCAGTATATGTAATTTGACTCATAGATTTCGAAATTACTAAGAAATATATATTAAATAAAATTGTAATGTATAAAATATAAAATCTTAAGACGCTTTACTCTTTCTAATTGTTAAATGTAAAAACAACAAGAGTTAGAAAATAATTCACATTAAACGTTTAGAAAATTGTACTAAGTGCTACTTGCTCTAGAATAGCTGCATAATATTGATGCTCGAGACGAAGTACTTTAGCAGCTATTTCATCTGCAGTCTTAAGGCCCTTTATTTCAGTCTTGACCTGACATATATGATTGCCTTCATCAAATTTTTCATTGACAAAATGAATAGTTAAACCAGAATATGTTTCACCAGCATCATAAACCGCCTTATGAACATGGTGACCATACATACCTTTACCTCCATATTGGGGCAACAAAGCAGGATGAATATTGACAATACGATTTGGGTAAGCTTCGACTAGTTCTTTGGGGATGAGTCGCAAATAACCGGCTAGGGCAATGAAGTCAATCTGATTTTGATTCATCAGAGCTAATAAATTCTTTCCTTTTGCTGACTCTTTATTTTCAAGATGAGCATATGGTATACCATAAGACTTTAATCTATTGAAAACGCCAGCATTATTTTTATTGGAATATATTAGTACTACTTCTACCTGAGGGTGTTTCAAGAAATATTCGCAAATTCTTTCTGCATTGCTTCCAGAACCAGAAGCAAATAATGCTAGCCGAATGCGATTATTTAAATATCCCATATTCTGATGATCTGGCAGGATCAATTTGGGTCATTATTTTGAACACCTTATTTTGATGTCCCCTGCTTGCTTCTTTAAAAACTTCTAAAATTTCATCACGCTTGCTATCAGTAAACATTTGCACGACCATAGCATTTCTATATGCTCTCTCTACTTTTGAAACTTCAGTCAGTGCAGTTAACATATTTACTCTTGACATTTCTTGATCTAATGTCATTTTATCTAAGCTCTGTAGATGATAAGTATACATTGCTTGTCTTAAAGGTCTTACTTTGGGATTTAAGATGTTTTCTATCAACCAATACCTACTTCTTCTTGGACCTTGAGGACCCCAAGCTCTATCTGCTCCATTTATAATTTCTGATGGGATTAAGTTCACAATATCCTGTGCAATCTGAAAGTGTTTCTCACCACCCTCAGGTGCAAAAGAATCATAATCATAGCCTAACATTACAAAAGCATAAAAAGTCAGGATACTAGAAAAGTTGTCAACAAAAGTATTTCTACTGTCAGCTAATTGTTGATTTTCAACATATGAAAATGAAACATCCTTATCTATATAGTTTAATAACTGTGTGTTATAATTTGAATCAAATACAGGTCTAATCGTATTGATCCTAATGTCTGCTACAAACGCTGTAGGACCTAATTCATCCTTTATGGTTATCTGAAGGTTACCTTGAATTCGTTCTTCGGTTTGAAACTCATCATCGGTCCATTTAGTATTGTTATAAAACTCCCTAATCTGTCCTTCGAAAACATTAAATACCTTGGGATCAACAAGATTTAATTTAGGTGTCAAAACCGATATCTCTAAGTTGAATTCCTGGGCGAAAACAGTTTTAGCTGATATCAGTATAATGAAGCATATTATAACCCTATTTATCATCCTAATTTATATTCTACTAAATAATCAATAATGTCATCAGCAACAGCTGACTTCGACTTTAAAGGAAACGCTTTTTTATTTCCAGTATTATCCAAAATGGTAATCTTATTAGTATCCCCTTTAAATCCTGAGCCTTTATCTCTCAATGAATTTAAAACGACAAAATCAAAGTTTTTCTTTTCGATTTTAGCTTTAGCATTTTTCAACTCATTATTAGTTTCTAAAGCAAATCCTACATTTATTTGATTTACTTTCTTTTTCTTACCTATAGTCGCAGCAATATCCGTCGTTCTTTCTAGAGCAAGGTCCATACCATCTCCAGATTTTTTGATTTTATTTTTGGCTATTCGTTTTGGTTTGTAATCTGCAACTGCAGCAGCCAATACAGCAACATCTGTGTTATTATAAAGCTTTAACACTGCTTTACACATCTCATCAGCACTGGTTACTCTTGTTAGCTTAATATCTTTATTAAGCACTTCTTGGTTTGATGGACCCAATATCAGATTCACCTTTGCCCCTCTTCTTGCACAAGCATCTGCTATAGCAATACCCATTTTACCAGAACTATTATTTCCTATAAATCTTACAGGGTCTAATGCTTCAAATGTAGGACCAGCAGTAACCAGCACTTTATAGCCTGACAAATCCTGCTCCTTCTTTAAATAACTTTCTAAAAAGCTCATGATATTTTCTGGCTCAGCCATTCTTCCTTTACCTTCTAGCCCACTTGCCAGTTCTCCCTCTTCCACTGGAATTATTGTATTACTATATGAAACTAGAGCATCAAGGTTATTTTGAGTAGATGGGTGAAGCCACATATCACGATCCATTGCTGGAGCAATAAATACAGGACATTTGGCCGACAGGTAAACGGCAGGTACTATCGTATCTGCAATCCCATGTGCCATTTTTGCCAAAGTTGTAGCTGTACATGGTGCCACCAACATTAAATCAGCCCACAAACCTAAATCGACATGATTATTCCATGCATCTCCTTCAATAACATCAGTATAGACCTCGTTTTTGGAGAGTGTTGAAAAACTCAATGCAGATACAAAGGCTGTTGCACTAGGTGTCATGATCACTTTTACTTCAGCTCCAGCTTTAATTAATAACCTTACAAGTAAAAGACTTTTATAAGCTGCTATGCTTCCGGTTACCGCAAGAAGTATCCTTTTGTTTTTAAAAGTCATAGCTATAAGCTAGTATAATCAGTCCTGATCAAAATCGTCAGACCTATCAGATCTGTCTAGATATTTAAATTCCAATTTATCTTCAAGGAATTCTTCAGTAGCAATCAAGGTTGGATTAGGTAGTCTTTCATAGAATTTTGAAATTTCAATTTGCTCCTTGTTTTCATGAATTTCTTCAATCGCATCTGGTGTTACAGCAAATTCTTCTAGTTTTTGGTGAAGTTCATGCTTCAAATCTCTAGAAAGTAACTTAGATCTTTTAGTAATTACAGCTAATGCTTCATAAACATTACCCGTTTTACTAGCCATCTCAATAATGTTTCTTGCTCTTAAATTTGGATCTAATCCCTGTACCTTAGTTTTAATATCAGACATCTGTAAATGTTTTTAATGCTTCATCTGCTCTTTGCTTGATAGCTTTTACTTCAGAAGCAAAATTTGATGATGGGTATTTCTTAATAAATTGATTATATCGCTTTATAGTTTCTCTATATCGCTCTTCTTTCTTAGAATAAATACTGTTTTCTGCCCACTCAAATAAAGATTTTAGGATCAATAACCTTACCTCTTCTGCATTTGGTGAGTCAGGAAAGTCTTTTAGCATGTTGTCGAAAGAAGTTATACATGAATTATAATTCTTTAAATCATAATATAGTCTTCCTTCTTCGAAAGCTTTTAATTCCAGTTTTGCTCTAAGCTCATCAATAATTCTATTGCACTCTTCTACTCTATCACTTTCAGGAAACTTATTGGTAAATGCCTGAAATTCTTCAATAGCTTTATTTGTATGAGATTGATCTAATCTGTGGTTTGGAGACATTTGCAAATTAGAATATGCAGCCATGTATACACACTCTTCTCTCCATTTTGAGTTGTAAAAAGTTCTTGCAAAATTACTAAAGTAGTGAGCAGCTAAAATATACTCACTTAAATAATAATGAGTGTAAGCAAAGTCGTAAAACAACTCTTCTGCTTCTTTTTTACCTCTGTAATAAGGAATAACTAATTCGTATAATGTCTGAGCATTTGCATACTCTTCATTATCAAAATATTCGTTTGCTTTGTCTAACATTAATTCAGGCTGATTGCTAGATCTTATTCTCTCAAATTCAGATCTACAACTTGACAATGTTACCAATACTAATATGAAAACTAGAATCCTTTGCATAAATAGGGCGAAGTTACTGATTATTAATACATAAAGCAATAAAAAGGGCTTGTTAATCGGATCAAATATCAAGCTTATAATTGAGCAAATCCCTCGCTATTTTGCGGTCATTACTCAATCTTGGCACCTTATTTTGTCCGCCTAATTTGCCTTTTGATTGCATGTACTTTCTAAACGCATTTTTTTGCAATGCTGTTATTTTTAATGGCTGTAAAATTTTACCATTTATTAAATCGAGATAATAAATATTTTGGCGTTGCATGGATTTATCTAAATCAGACCTAAAAGAGTCCATATCGTAAGGCAGGTCCTCAAACTCTACAAACCATTCATGAAATGGTAGTTCTGAGCCATTAGGATTAACTTGAGGAGCTACAGTAAACTCATTTACTCTGGCAGCATACTTAGAAATGACCTCTACCATTGCAGACTCTACTTCTTTGCCTATTACATGTTCGCCAAATGCCGATATATAATGTTTAATACGCCCACTAACCACTACCTTATATGGGTCAAGCGAGGTAAATCTAACCGTATCACCTATGTTATAAGCCCATAAACCAGCATTTGAACTTAATACCAATGCATAATCTTTACCTAATTCTACTTCTTCTAATGTCAATCGAGTCGGGTTTTCATTGAAGATTTCATCACGAGGTACGAACTCATAAAATATACCTGCTTGAGTTTGAAGCATCATACCGTCGAATTCTACGGAATCCTGGAAGGCTATAAACCCTTCTGAGGCAGGATATAGTTCGCAATTATGGATATCTTCACCTATTAATTCAGTAATTGCTTGTTTGTAAGGTTGATAATTGACTCCACCATATATGAACAAGTTAAAATTAGGGAATACCTCTTTAACAGTTTGAGCTCCGGTAAAACTTAGCAGTCGCTCAAAATACATCTGAACCCAAGACGGAATTCCAGATATTAAGGTCATATTTTGTTTGGCAGTTAATTTTACTATTTCGTCTACCTTATCTTCCCAAGGTTCAATACAATTGGTATTAAAATCAGGCATCTGATTATTCTTGATCCATCCTGGTATTTCATGATTTACAATTCCGGAAAGTCTACCCGTAGGAACCCCTTTAGTATAATCCAACTCAGGAGAACCTGACAAGAACATCATTTTACCATCGTATACTTTATATAAACCTGATTTTACTACATAGTTCATCATAGCATTCCTTGCCATGTTTATATGGGTGGGCATGCTATCATGAGTAATTGGAATATACTTCACACCGGAAGTAGTCCCAGATGTTTTTGCATAATACTTTGGTTTTCCAGGCCATAAAACATCCTCCTCTCCACTGATCATAATTTCAATGAAAGGCTTCAATCCCTCATAATCTCTAATAGGTACTTGTTTAACAAAGTCTTTATGATTCTTTATGCCATCAAAGCCATGATCTTTACCAAAATTTGTATCCTTGGCTGTATCAATAAGTGACTTAAAAAGGTCTTTTTGATCACTCACTGCATTCTTAGCTTGCTTTTTGACTTGACTTGAAATGTATTGTGCGTATGGTCGCACTAGAATGGATCTAAACACAGTCGACAATTTATAATACGAAGCTAGTAAAGTTAAGGTTTAAAGAAAATCTTATTTAAATAAACTTAATTAATCGATTCTCAAATCTTCAACATAACAATCTGGATATGCTTTTACATCAAAATTAAATGCATCAGCTGACAGATTTGGGTTTTCAATAAAGTCATGAATACTTAGGTAAATCCTACTGCCATCTTTAGAGAATATGGTCATCTTCTGCATTACTAATTGATTATGATCAATGACTACTTTAACCTTTGAGTAATCTGAAAACTCATCAGTAGGTTTAAATTCTATGGTTGTTAACTGGTCATTTTTATCT
>Ga0213858_10000133_pt1 | contig 33041 bp, 23 predicted proteins | sample PICome_FD_160122 | JGI IMG/M metagenome (GOLD analysis project Ga0213858, IMG submission 160122) | Coastal seawater microbial communities near Pivers Island, North Carolina, United States - PICO245 | ecosystem: Environmental > Aquatic > Marine > Coastal | place: USA: North Carolina | collected... | reverse complement strand
ACCAAACTTTGTTGAACCACTTGTAAATTGTATCGAAGATGAAACTACATCTGTGTAAAATTCTCTAGCTGCCATAGTACCATCTACGAACACATCTCCTGCGACAGTTAGCTTATGTGTTGGCGATGTGGTGCCGATGCCGACATTTCCCGAATCAAGTATTGTCATAGCAACATTTTCTGTACCACCTCTATCCGTACTAAACTCAATCGGTTCAGCTCTATAATTAACTATCCTAAGTTTAGAATCGCTATGGTCATTGAATATACCCATAGCTGAAGTTCCACCTTCTCTACCAATAAAACCTACATCACCACCACTATTACTTGAGTTTATACCTACTAAAGCAGTACCTGATCCTTGACCATATAAAGGATAGTTTGCTACTGGAGAAGTACCAACGGCTAAAGTTGTTCCATCAAAGTTTAGATTAGCTTCAGCGTTCATAGCATCTGCACCAGTTGCTGTTAGAACTCTATCATTAGAACCATTGGTCATAAAGTCTGAGACATCAACCGATACAGTTGGTGATGCTGTTTCACCACTGTTGTTTGCTAAATCAATACCCGTACCTGCTGTTAGTGTTGCTACATAATTTCCTGTAGTATGTGTTCCTAAAGTAATAAGATTATTTAATGATGTTGCGCCAGTACCACCTCTAGCAACACTAAGTGTTCCAGTAGTACCAGCGACTATCGGTAAGCCTGTAGCGTCTTGTAAATCAAATGCTGGTGTCGTATCTGAACTACCTAATGTTACAGTAACACCACCAAAATTAACATTGTCCGATGCTAGTTTTGCAATCGGTATCTCATCATCATCTATAACAAAGTTACCAAAATCTAAGTAATGACTTCCGTGTTGTCCATCCAATAAGTCAGCGTCTAATCCACTTGAAGCACCATCGTTAGAAGTATCAAAGAATCCTAAACCTCTGATGTCAGCAGCCGTTTGGTCAGCGGTAGCACCAGCCTCTATTCCATCTAGCTTTGAACCATCACTTGCAACATCCCTTCCATCTACAGTTCCACCCACAGTTATACTTCCGTTTAGGAATAAATTCTTAAATTTATAAGTTGATGTTCCTAAGTCGTGACTATTATTGCTTTCTGGTCTTATATCAGCTCTCATCCTAATATCTGTAAAATCTTCACCAATATTTAATGATGATCCATCCGCATTTCCTTCTATACTTCTAAGATTGTTAAATAATATTCTACTTGTACCACCACCTGCTAAGGTTAGAGTTCCAGTCAAATCAACAGTCGTAGAGTTAACTCTTCCAAATGAACCTGTTGCAGATGTTGTGAATCCTGCAGCAGTTATAGTTCCACTTGTTGTATCATTAGCATCATTTTTAAGAAAAGCGTCATCAACATTTAATGTGTCTCCATCTAATGTGATATTAGTTCCACCAACTAAATTTGTATTGTCTGAAATATCGATACTGCTTAGTGTTGCTAAACTACCTAGTCCTAAAGTAGTTCTTGCATTACTAGCAGCCGCATCATCAATTAAAGTTTTACCAAAAGCTGATATTGTTGTATTTGCCGGTAATACTAAAGTCTTTATATCAGCATCAACTTCTGAATCCATTAGAGCACCAGCTGCTGTTACATTTGTTGTATCTGTTACATCAGCATTTGTTTCGATAGTATCTAATTTAGTTTTATTAGTTGTAACTCTACCAGCTAAAGAAGATGATAGTTCAGTAGCAGAACCACTAATGTTAGTTTGAAGTGTGCTATCTGAAAAATCAACTGCTAAATTCTCAGAACCTTCGTCTTTTAAACCAGTTCCTGCGAAATCACTTACATCTATGTTTAGTGTCACAGAACTACCTAAATCTACTTCACCGCCAGTTTTCAAACCATCACCGGCGGTAACTGTTACAGAGTCATTTACTAATTCTGCATTTGCTACTCCACCATTCTTTATGGTAACAGCACCACTCGATACTGAAAAGTTATCTGAACTAAATGAAGCAATACCTTTATTACTCGTACTAGCGTCTTCGCCAGAAAATGTAACTGTATCTGTAGCACTAACTGCCACATCCAACCCTTCTCCTGCAGCAAATGTTATTGTATTTGTATCTACAACTGTCTGTGTTGTTGCGCCATCTGTTATATCAAAGCTAGACATATTACCAGCAGAACCTGATAATATTCCTGCATTTAAATCTCTTATAGCTGTAGCAGATAGAGAACCACTAATATGTGTTTGGAAAGTTGAATCACTAAAATCAATTCCTAAATTCTCAGAACCTTCGTCTTTTAAACCAGTTCCTGCGAAGTCACTAACATCCACATCCAATGTCACAGAGCTTCCCAATGTAACCGAACCGCCAGTTTTCAAACCATCGCCAGCAGTTATTGTTACAGCGTCTTCTGCTAACTTTGCGATTGGTATTTCGTCATTGTCAATTACAAAATTTCCAAAGTCTAAGTAATAACTTCCGTGTTGTCCATCCAATAAATCTGCATCTAATCCACTTGAAGCACCATCGTTTGATGTGTCGAAGAAGCCTAAACCTCTAATATCAGCTGCTGTTTGGTCTGCAGTAGCGTTATCCTCTATACCATCTAATTTTGTTTCGTTAGTAGTTACACGAGTTGAAAAACTGGCACTAGCTGCCTCTAATGTTGTAGCTCTTGATGCTATACTAGAACTTGGCGCTGTAAAAGAACCACTAATGTGAGTTTTAAATGTTGAGTCTCCAAAGTCTATCGCTAGATTTTCTGAACCTTCGTCTTTTAAACCAGTTCCTGCGAAGTCACTAACATCTATATTTAATGTAACATCACCAGATGAACCACCACCACTTAATCCATCACCAGCAGTTACGGCTGTTATATCTCCTGTTTCTGCTTCTTCTGTAGTAATTCTAGCTGCTAAGGATGTAGATACTTCAGCAAAAGCACCACTAATATGTGTTCCCGCAGTTGTTCCAAAAGTTCCGTTAAAAACAGAGTTTGTTAATGTTATACCACTTAGAGCAGAATTAATTGTAGCACCAGTAATTCTATGTACGTGATTACCTTTAGCATAATCTGTTACATTACCATCTGATGCTGTTGTTCCGATATCTTCTGGATCTGCTGAATATGCCTGTAATGCTGGAGCACCTAATGTACCAGCTACTTGACTATCGTTTGTAAAACTTTCTCTGTTTATTGAAGAACCAAAACTAGCTACACCACTACCACCTTTAATCTCTATACCAGCTCCTGTCATCTTTATAAAACTATCTTCTGAGTTGTATATTAATAAACCTTCTTGAGTAACTTCAACTCTTCTAGAATTGCTTCTTACAGAAAAATTGTCAAATGTTATTTCTGTTTCGGGATGTTCTGCTGTAGCACTACCTTTAACTCGTTTACTAAATTTTCTTCCTCTTATATCAGCATTAACAGTTCCTTTGTCACCAGCAAAAAGTGGTTTCTCTATTGTAAATCCTGTATCGTCATTTATAGAACCAGTTAAGACTAACTTTACAAACTCTGCAGCTGCAGGTAAGTCAGCTGATGCTCCAAAGCTACTATATTGTCCACTACCTAAAAAGTATTCACCATATCCGTTTGATGCTGTAAAATTAGCTTCAGGTAAAAATGGAACAAATCCATCTGTACTAGAACCGCTATATTCTAATCTAAAATACTGAGGACCTAATGCTCTGTCTTTTCCTCTACCACCAAATGATGAACTAAAACGAGCAACGGAACTAAATGAAAGAGTATCACCTTGCGCTATAGAAGCAGTAATAATCTGTGTTATCTCATATGTGTTGTTAGAAGAGTAATTACCGCTACCAGCTGGTACAACAACATCTAATGTAACATCACCACTTACAGCTTTATCATCATCGGGATACGAACTTCTATCAGTCAAACTTATATTAGAAGCACCACCCTCTACAAAAGACCAACTTGTTATCGATGATACAAAATTTCTACCAGCAGATATTGAATCATCTTCAAAACTTTTATTACCAATATATTGTGTTCCACCACCTACAGTAGAAAGAGAACCTGATTTTACCAATACTCTCTCTGTACCACCACCATCTTTTATTAGTAAGCCAGGCAGAGTACTGCTTAATGAAACTGTATCGTTACTATTCTTTATAACGGAATCGGTTATAGTAAATCCACCTACAGTTCCACCAGTAAAAAATACTTGTGAACCACTTATTTTTCCTGAAGATTGTAGTAGTAAACCACTAGAACTTATATGTGATTGAGTTATATCAAATCCACCTACTCTACCACCATCAAAAAGAACTCTAGATCCTGTAACACTACCATCTTGCTTAACATTAAAGTTAGATGTAGATATGAACATATATTTAGGATCGTCAACTCCGCCTGTAGATGGAGAACCACTTATGAATATGTTACTACTATGAAACGAATGAGAGTCTGTAGTAAATCCACCTATCAAACCTGCACTAGCAGTAATAGTTCCAATGAAGTTAGCACCACTTGCGATAAGGATACCTTCTTTATCAACCATAAAGTTTGGTCCCATCTTAATATAGTAATTATCAGGATCTTCTTGAGCAGGTGTGAAATCTATATAATATTCATCTCTGTTTTGATCTAAACCACCAGCTGGTGAACTATCACTACCAGGCCCTTGGTCTGTTTTGAATATTGTTGAGTTGTCTGCATCAAAAGTTATATTACTACCACTAATCTTTCCGTCTATAATTTGAAAATTACCAATATTACCACCTTCAGCAGTTATAATACCACTCATAGTAACATCACCTTCTGGTGTTAAGTGAAAATTAGAAGAACTTATTTCTACTTGTCCTGCTGCACCACTTATAAATTGTGTATTTGTAGAACCAACAAAGAAAGCATCTGCTACTACTTCAAATACACTTGGATTAGTTCTAAATTTTAAAGAACCACTTTGTCCTACTAATTCTAAACCAACACCTTTGTAATCATCACCGCTATCTGGCAAAACAGAACCACTATAAATCATAAATCCAAAAGAGCCTGATTGTGCAGATGCTGATACGAAACCTTGATATCCTATAGAACGAATAAAGCCAGAACCATCAGCACCGCTGGTGTTTGTTTCAGGTAAAACAGAATCTACACCACCAAAATGTATACCACTTCCAGTAGTATCTCCACCTAAGAACATATCACCACTTTGAATATTATCGTTACCAGTTATTACTATATTAGCACCAGTAAAAACTGAACCAGTTGTGAAAGCTATTTCGTCTGCTATATTGTTGTTTATATCATAAAACTCTGTTAGAAATTCTAAAGTCTCAGGTCTCTTATGTTGTAGTTCGGGAGGAAGCTCTTGTTTAAACTGAATGAAAGCTGGAGAAAAGCCTGTATCAGCTGCTGGTTGTACAGAAATGTCTGATATATTCCATTCTCCCGATATAACTCTAAACTGAACTAAAGCATCACCAGTTAAATCTGAATTAAAATTATGTATTACTGTTCCAAATTCTTTTTCAGGTTCATTGGAATTTAATTCCAACACTCCCATTCTACGACCATATTGTGATGGTTCTAATACATTTTTTCCTGTAACACCATCACTATGTAAATTAGTTGATTGTTTCATAGAAGAACCTGAAACATACAACATTAGTAAAGCTCTTTTGTCTGAACCAATCTTACCTTTTATTTTTCCTGATAAAGTATAATCTATACCAGTCTCTAGATTAAATTTATATTCATCTTTTAATTGAAACCTTAGATTATTATCAAATTCGTGTAAACTGCCTGAAAGTAAAACAGAATCCAACATTCTATCATTATCAAAAGTTGCTGTCTCAGTTGCGCTGGTTGATAACCCATTTGTCTGTCCAAACTTTTCCCAATACTTATCTTTATCTTCTTCTGAAATAAAGTAACCTGTTCTTTCTCCTACACCAACAGAACTATTGTTGACTATCAATTCAGGAGATTCTAATGGAACTTCTGCTAATAGTTTAAAGTCATCAAAAGAACCTTCTGCTCTTACATAAATTTTTGTTTTGAAAACATCACCTGAAAATGTTCTCATATTACTTAATCTGATATCAGCATATGAAACTATATTTTTCAAGCTATAAGAAGCACTTGGTTCTACTTCATAAACAACTTTTGCATTTGCTCTAAGAGGGAGAGCTATATACTCACCATCTTTATTTTGTTTTGTAAATGGCGTATTTACTACTGCTGTCTTACTATTAACTAAATCAGCTATAGAAGCTGTGTAGTGAGTTGGAAAAAATTCATCTCTCGTGTCTGTAACTATTTGAAAAGAAACATTCTCAGCTTTCTCTAAACCTGAATCTCTTAGTGCCACATCGTCATAAACAGAGGATGTTATATTTGAAAATATTATATCACCACCTATTTGATTTGTATCAAATGTGTGATTGCTATCTAATATAGTAAAAGAGTATGGATATTCTACTGGAGACCTTCTCTTCTTTATTCTTCTAGATCTCTTTGCCCTACTATCTTTTCTTACGGAAAGTTTTCTATTAGACCTTTTATTTTTTAGTTTTTCTGCTTCATCTCCTTTAGAATCACCCTTTGGAGGATTTGTGTTTTTGATATCAAAAGTTTCTTTAACACCAGCTCCCTTTGATGAGGTTTCGACATCACCTGTGCTAAATGGTTTATATTCAAAACCTGAAGCTGGTCTTCCTTCTATTAAAAATTCAGAAGAAGTATTTATTGGAGAACCAACTTCTCTTTCTAAAGTTCCAAATCTTTTTTCTAAAGCTCTTACCGATGGGGATGAATAAAATTTTATAGGTTGTGTGTTTATCTCAGCAGGATTTATAATGACTTCTTTAGTAAGTCTTATATTATAAGCACCTTTCCAATAATCAGGCACTTCATCTACTGTACTGAATTGTCCTGGTTCTGTTGGTAAGTATTGTAACTCACCGACTACTATCAAAGTGGCTATACCAGGTGCTGTATCCGAGTATACTTCGACTGAAACAGTGCGTGAAGTTCCCTCCAAAAAGTCTTGAACAGGTTCAGTATATATGCTTTGTCCTTTTGAATCGACAAAATCAAACTGTAGTTCTGTTCCTTCTTTTAGATAAGGAGAAACCTCAATTAGAAAAGCACTTTTTCCTTGAGGTAGACTTTGAGGCATATCTGTTATGGTTATAAATCTAGAGGTTTCTCTATCATCAACCAACACATCTATCTTTTCAAGCCCTAATAGTTTGTTGAATCGTTTTACAGCTGACATTTACTTTCCAAATATTTGTTTTAAATAAATATCATTATGTGTCTATTTTAATATTTATTATATGTATAACATATGGAGATTATCGGTATGAAAAAAAAATATTCTTTTACAATAGATGAGCAACTTATGAATTGGTTTAGAGTGTATGTTAGAGAAGAAAGCACTACTATGAGCGCTATAATAAATCAATACATACTAAATTTAAAAAGAGGTGGTGAGAAACCCAAAAATATTCTGTACTCTAATCAAATGAAACATTAGAGAAGTTGTTTTCTTTCTTTATTTCCAATAATGTATCTACAGCATCTCTCATAGAATCTATGTGAGAAACAATCATTGTGAATTGAAACTGAGTTTTTAGATACTGAAATAGATTGTATACTGAGTTTAGATTATCTGAATCCATAGTACCCCAACCTTCGTCTATTGCCAAAAAGTTAGGAGCTGGTAAATTAGAAACATTTATCAATCCAACTCTCATAGCAAGTGATGATATAAATCTCTCCATACCACTACTCAACTCAAGAGGCCAGACATTATCATCATCATATACGATATAACAATTTACATTCTTACCATCCATTTCTAATATCATAGAGAAGTCTACAATCTGTGCTAGTATATCGTTTACAGCACCCTCAATAGTTGGAATAGCTTTTGATATTAATTCGTAAGGTACACCATCTCTTTTAATAGCATCCATATAGTATTGATAAGCAGCGTACTTATCTTCTAACTCTTCAACCTTTTTGATATTAGACATTATGTTTCTACGATTAGTTTCTAATACTTTTATTTCACCATTTACAATCTGTAGTTTTGAATCTAAATTATCTATTGTTTGTTCTAAAGATTCGGATTCATTTTCTAAACCATCTATTTCTTTTTGTAAACCAATATTATATTGTATATCTTTTTCTTGTTCGTGATATAAATTTATCTTATCTTCAACTATAGCTAATTGACTAATTAAATTCTTTTTTCTTTCTTTAGTTAACTTTTGGTCACTATCTACTTTACTAATATTAGAAGTCAACAAACTAAAGCTCTGAATACATTCATCCATCTGTTGTTTATGTGCAGTAATGTGAGCTAATCCATTTATTACACTCTCTAATTTGTCTGATTGTTTTACAAAACTGTCAGCTAATTCTTTATCTTCATTTAATTTTTTCTTTGTTTCCATTGCGTCTAGCGTAAAAGGATTACTCATACAGTAGTTACAATTAGTATCATATTCTAAATTACCGAGCTTTTCAATCTTATCTAATTTGTTCTTTACTTCTATCTTTAGTTTGTCAATTTCAATTTGATTGTTTGCTTTTTCTAATGTATATTGTTCTAATTGTGCAAACTTCTTATCAATCTCATTTTCTTTGTAGATGCTTATTTTTTCAGTTAGTTCAGTCTCTTCTACTTTGTATTTTTCAGAAAGAGTTTTTAGTTCTCCAAATTTTTTATCTGTTGTTGATAAGCTATTATTCAAAGAAGCTTTTCTTTCTTCTAATTCAGAAAGATTTAGAGCAGAATGGTCTACTTTTTTTAGTTTCTTTGTCAAAGAAATTATCATTTTATCAACTTCTTTTTTATCAGTAATATTTTCTTTCTTTTCCTTTGACAAAGTTCTTGAATCTTTTCTTAAATCAGTTAAAGATTCTTTTATGTCTGCTAATTCTCTATCATAGTTATTGTTTTTAAAAGACTTCAGAAGAGATTGTACATCGTGTATTTCTTCACTAGCTATAGTATATAACTCATCAAATACACCGATTCCCATAAATTGTGCAAGTAACTCTTTTCTTTCTTTTTGAGTTTTGTCTATGAATATAGTAGAATTTGTTTGTAGAGATAAAGCAGTCATTACGAAGTCATCGTATGTTCCGATTATCTTTCTTATGTTTATATCAGTAGTTCTTCTTTGGTCACCATTCAAAGATACTTTCTCACCATCATCAGCGATTGTCCAAAAATCTACATTTACTTTTACGTGTCCATTCTTTTGTTTTTTTGCAAATCTTTCTATAAAATAGTCTCTACCCTCTACTTCTAAATGAGCTTTACAGAAAAAATTATCTTTTTTGTTGTTCAAAACATTTATTGCTTTATAAGCTCTTGACGCTCTATCGAACAGACAGAATGATAAAGCATCTAATAGAGAAGATTTACCACTAGCATTAGGAGCAAATATACCAACTATATCGTTAAGCTTTGTAAAGTCAACAACATTATTTTCTCCATAACTAAACATATTATCAAACTCAAATTTCTTAACTTTCCAATTCACACCTCTTTGTACATTATCATCAGGCAATCTGCTGTTGAGATCTTTATTTATCTTTTTTATTTCTATGAGTGTGTTTTCATCTACATAATGATTTTGCTTTAGATACTCTTCTATCAATCCATATTGATAGTTGTCATCTCTTATATTACCAACCGATATGTGTTGTCCTCTAACTTTTTCTATTGAGTTAAAAGAATCTGTTTTAGTAACAGTCACTTCTTTTATACCATACTTACTATGAATCATAGCCATAGCTTTTTTTAGTTCAGATGGTTTGGTATTAGAAACTCTAACCCTTAACCTAGCTTTTTTAGGTATATCAGGACATTCTGGCACTTTACCATTATCAATGTCAATTGTATAAAAGCCGTAGTCATTTTGTATTTCAATATACTCAGACTTTCTCTTTGGAACATCCCACAATAAATAACCGTGGCTCAAACCTTCTCCGTGATTTTGTTGAACCAAAGAACCACAATAAGATATGGTTTCCTTTTTATTGAGATGCTGTCTTTTGTGGATGTCACCAAGCAATCCCATATCGTAACCTTTGAACTTAGATATCTTTACATCAGATGGTAAATGAAAACCTAAGTCTGTTTCTGACTTATCAACTGTTCCGTGAAAGAGAACTATCTTTGTATCACCCTCAAAGTCTTTAGCTTCAATATAATCATCTTCTTTTTCCCACACATCCCATACGACAAACTTCACATCAGCACATTTGTAGACTCCACTACGCTTGAGGTAATGTAAATTAGGATGTTGTAGGTTATTTACAATCGGCGTAAGAACATCCATTCTCGATATGTTATTTAAGTTACAATCGTGATTACCTGCAATTAGTATAGTAGGACATATATCAGATAGGTTCTTAAATAGACGAGAAAGCTGATCGACTAATTCAGGCGACATTTCAGTTTTCGAATGAGCTATATCTCCACCAATATAGACTACGGCATTATCTTTATGTTTTTTTACTTCTTCGTAAGTGCGTTCAAATACTTCTTCATATTCTTTATGTCGCTTTAGATTTCTGATTTGTATATCAGATATGTGATGAATGTATTTTAATTTACGAAAAGGTACTTTAACAACATTTTCTTTTATCAAGTATTATCCTTTATGAATTTTTTGACTTCATTGATTTTATCATTTGGTACTATGATATCCCAAGCAGTTTCTTCGGATAGACTTCCACTTTCATAATAAGTAGTTACAGATTTTCCCAAATTAAATTTTTTCTTTACCTGTTCTAACAAGGCAACATCTGATATATGAACTTTCCACTCAACATCATTAAATTTCCATATATCTCTTTGTTTTGCCATTTAATCTCATCCTCATCAAATCAGAAAAAGAAGTTTGTTTAGTATTCTTTATGAGATTTATTACTTTTTTAAATCCCATATCAGATGGGTCTTCCTCTGATAGTTTTACAAAGTAAACATTGATTCCATTTCTCATCAAATCATCTGTGATTTTAATAGAGTCTTTTATAGCATCACTGTCTAATAATATATATATCTCTTTAACCTTTTTTTCGTATATTTTCTTTCTCAGAGATTTAGGTATTGTTTTTCCAAATAAAGGTATTGCATTTCTTCTGATGGCTATAGCATCAAATACACCTTCACAAAGTATTATTGGTTCATCCCAATTTATAAATAATTCAAAACCAACAACATCTTTAGATACAGGTGGATTTTTGTATTTCATCCCACCATCAAAGACATCCCTAGCTATAAAATAATTGAGTTCACCAGTCTCACTATATGATGGAACTATTATCCTGTTGCCGTACATACCACTATCACAATATCCTATATTGTATCTAACGATATCACTCATAAGTATACCTCTCTGCTTTAAGTGATGTGTCGCATGTTTTTTGACTATACTATAATCATTATCCCAAAGTGGTTTAAATTCTGATGGGAGTCTTACTATTTTTTTGTCATTGGTAGAATCAAAAGATTTTCTTTTTGGTTTACCTACTACTTCTGATAATTCATCGAACTGCTCTCTACTAGCTTTTAACTTCTTAAATAACTGAAATAGATTATGTCCACCTTGATTCGATACCCAACAATGCCATTTTTGTGTTTGTATATTTATCTGTAGTTTAGGTTTGTGATGCGATACGAATGGTGACCAAAACATATACTCATTTGACTTTTTGAGTTGTCTACCTGTATTTCCTATAACTCTACTTAGAAGATTTATTATTTTCATTTATCAGTTCTATAAATTTTTCTATGTTAATAACAGCGTAAGTTTTACTTCTGTTTCTTTTAAATATCAATACAGGATCGTAATCACCACTATTTTCTTCAGCTTGTTGTAGAGAAGACCATATGTTTATTGATTCTTGATTTTTACACTCAAATGAGTAGGGAATGAGTTTACGAGCAGCTGGTGATAGTTTTATGTCTTCACCTGACTCACCCATAATAGCTGAACGGATATCATCAGATTCTAATTGATTGAATGTTTCTAATAAAAGATCTCTTACTTTATTTTGAAGTCTTTTACCTTTATTTTTAGCACTTCTTGATTTCATACTTAGTACTTGTTACTTGTTTACTTGTTAATATTTAATTTTAGATTATTGATTAAAGGCAAACAGGTTTTAATAAAAAACCTATCAGAATTTTTTATAACCAAATTAAATGTCAACATTAATAATATATATAAAGAAATTATCTTAAATACAAATTTATTTTACAGCCACTTAGATAATTCTCTCTTTGCAAATTTTTCAGCTTTCTCTTCCCACTTATTGTCATCGTGTGGATCTAATCCATCATATTGTGCCATAGTACCAGCTTGCGTATACTTTTTTATATACTTTCTCACACCTAATCTTTTTGCATCAAGTGCGTGTCCTATTTCATGCAGTACAGTCATAAGAAACTCTTTTACATTTGGGTAAGACTTTCTTAAAGTTACAGTATCAGTTTCAGGTACATACTCTCCCATATCTTTTCCACTACCAAATCTTACTTTAGATTTTAATCCATACTGCTTTATCAAAGTTTCTGCAGTATCTAAATAATCTATTCTCTCAATCAGAAGAGAACTCTCCATCATTTTTTTAAACTTACCCATTATGCATCAAACCTTACTTGTATTCCCAAAGACAAATCTTTATCATTCTTTATAGGAGAAGATAGTTGTCCTATTGCTATAAGTTCATCAAAGTCATTATACAAACCAACCTTAGTAATATATGGTCTAAATTCAGAATGTGTTACAAAATTATTGTATGTAGTTGATTGTTGATAGTAATGTTTGTAAGAGCCTGATTTAGCAGTTGCGTGACCTGGAGGAAATAGTTTCCAACTATGAGATCCAGAAACATTTATACTACCACTTCTGTCTGTAGTAGCAGATATATTAGTTGTTCCATTAAATTCATTCTCTCCTACCATACAAAGATATGTATGTTCTCTTATTGTTACTTGTGATTTGAACTCTAAATCAAATCCATCAGTTTGTTCACCAGTTCCTATATCAACATACTTAGAGCCTGTGTTTGAAAATACCATAACACCTTGGTCGTAAAATATGTTACCAACAAAGCTACCAGTTCCGTCAACACTAGCTGTAAAGTTACTAGCAGCAAATCTTGCAAAGCTTGATGAAAAATCATTATCATATAGATTTCCATTTCCATCATCTACTATCGTTACAGTAGATGCGCCACTATCATCTTTTAAATTTATAGATTTTGGTTTTATTCTTTCCCCATACAATTGTTGAGGAACGGATATTACAGAAGCTGAATTTTGTAAGAATCTGTGTTGTTTACCATTACTTAATCCGAAGTTGTTGTACTCATTACCATCATTTCTGTAGTATAGTTGTTGTAATGTAAACCAGGCAGGTTTTTCATAAAAGCTTTTTGATTCGAATGTTTTCGCTGTAGCTGTAGCTGGATTGAAATTAAACAAACTACCACTAACTGCTCTAAAAGAGAATACACCACTACCACTATCTACATTAGTGACATTAAACTTTTTATTAGCTTTGAATGGTGTTATATTGATGTCTCTTGGGTCGAGTCTCTTAAACATGACCTATATCTCCCAAGTTTAGAAATCTAATTTAACTTTAATAATAGCTTCTCTTGAGTAAGACTTCAACAAAGGTTTACTTAGTTTAGCAATTGCTAACAATTCATTGTCATCGTTATACAACCCAACTTGCGTTATAAAAACTTTTGGATTTTTATAAAATGTTGGAACAGTAAAATCCCCATTTGAACCAGAAGTAAATGTTGGATTAGAACTAAAGTTATACTCTTTGTTAGGTATTCTACAAAAGTAATGTTGTGAAGTTATTACCTCTTCTCTACGAGCTTGAAAGTAATTAGCTTTCTTTATCTTTCTAAAAAACTTAGCAGTATTATCACCTTCGGTGTTTGAAGAGAGTGAAGCTGATAATGAAGCTGATGCAGGACTTCCCAATACAGGTCCGTTTAGTACTATCAAACCAGTATCTGGATAAAATAAACCAAAAGCACCACCTGGTTGTTCAGTAGCCTCAAATTTTGTATTTGCTTGACCACTACTAATAGAACCACTAACCACATTGAAAACTCTACCACCTTGATTTACAGTTGGATTTGTTGTTGCTCCACTATCATCAATTAGTTTTATCACTCCACCAGTGTGTGCGCCATCTGCAGCTCCGATAGCACTACCACTTATATGCAGTTCCCAATTACCTGGATCCATCTTCTCACGAAGTTGACTACGAGCAATTGATATAGCATATACATACGATGGTGTTATATGTGCTCCACTTCCAGCAAAAGTAAATTTATCTTCAGTTGGACCTAATAGGGTGTTTGCTAATTGTCTGTATACAGTAGCTGATTCTCTTTTTCCATCAACACCTAATGCGCCAGCCGAACCACTTCCGTGAATGTGTCCATATGCTACAGAAAATTGTATAGCAGCGGTATTATCACTTGATGGATTTTTATCATAAACATCTAAGTAGTAAGTTCCTGTAGAACTCTCTTGCGTAGAACTTGTAAAAAATGCTGTTAAAGTTCCAGCACCATTTGCCCACATACCTGATGAAACAGTGTCTTTTACATTAGTGATAACATCACTAGAAACAGGACTGTTGGCGGGCTGAATGTTAAAATCTTTATATACTGACATTTGTTACTCCTTATTATCCTGCTGCTGGCCCGATATTAGATATACTAGATAGGGTTACATTATTAGTTATCGTTATTGATGTTGTAGCACCTGTATCATTACCTATAATTGTTAATGATGTAGCCTTTGATGCGTTCTGAGGAATTACTCCTAGCTTAACTGTTTTAGCAACCAAAGTCTTACTATTTGGTGCGTCATCATCTCCTAAGAAAAATGGTGTTGTAGCACCAACTCCAGCTCCAGCTGCTACATCTACTGTCATCGTACAAATTGATTGATTATGTAATATGAATGTGTAGGAAGAGTCTGCTACATTAATTGTATTTACATTAATTGTTGGTGCTGGTTGACCTAAACCACCAGACGCCGAGAAAATTACTGAACCTGGTGTGACATTTATTACAGGCATTCTGACTGTATTTTTTGGTAAAGTTACCAACTTATATCTCATCACGTGATTTTCATCAGGTATAGCTTCTAATAGTGGCATACTTTCAATTACTTTTCCATAATAGTCACTACCATTTGGATGTGTTACATCCCAAAGATTATAATCTACTTCATCATCAGATAAAGCAAATTTTGTAATATTAAATGCGTCTGTACCTTGCGCTAATAACTCACGACCTTTCTTAGTTAAAATTGCGTCTACAGTTACGGTGGTATTATTTAAAAATCCCATATCGAACTCCTAATATTAAATAAAATTTTTGATTGTTTGTAGGTTCATATATAAATATCATTGTTTATAATTTTTATGTGTTTTCTTTACCATCTACACTGTTTTTCTTACTCTTACCTTTGACTAATGAATCATTAGCAGGATTCGCTGGTTTAGCTCCTTTACCATCAGCTGTGCTTTCAAATTGAAAGTTTTTGTTTATTTCCTCTTCTATTTCTTTTTGTTTCTCTCTCTTTATATCAGCATCAGTTATAGGTCTTTCTTCAGTTCCCCTAATAGATACAGATAAACCTTTTAAACCTCTATACTTAAATTTTTGTTTCTTTCTTATTCCCATTTTTAATTTTGGTTTTGGTTTTCCAGGTATTTTTGGCTCTTCAACTATCGGAGTATCTGACAATACAGTATCGAACTTATCCTTTTCATCTTCAACATCTTTAAACTCTGATATTATACCTTCACCAGTATCTAATGTAGATTCTCCATCTTTAACAGATACTAATTTTGTTGGAGATGTTATTATAACTTCTATTGGTGGCTGATTATCTATAGTAGTTTTTTTAGTATTTTTCACTCCACCATAAGCTCTACGAAATAAAGCAGTATTTTCCTCAACTAAGTTATCTAAATCTACATTGTAAAATGACGAAGAGTAAGCTTTGAATAGAGAAGCACTAAAAGACGATGAGTAGAAAGCCATAGTTTTTTGATTTCTTCCATAAATTCTAGACCCACTTATTACTGGTTGTCTTGCTTCATTGTATTTTACATCTCCGAATGTTATTGATGAAGAAGCGTAAAAGGCGTCTTTTGTATTCAATCTTTGCCAAATACTTACTCCTGTAAAATTATCCTTAACTTCTGAACCTGTAGCTTCTTTTGTCAAATACTCTCCACTAGCAGACACAACAGAACCTGAACCATAAGTAAACACACCTATTTCGCCTGTGTAAGCATCGTAATTTCTTATTGGAGCTCCTATATTAAAAGAAGCAGTAGGAACTATATAGTCATTTGAAATATCTATAGATTGACTGTAAAAAGGTGTTGTGAAAGAAGCCTTTCTACTTTTTTGTACCTTTGGTCTCTCAAAGATGTTGGGTTCTACTAATATACCTAAATCTGGTTTTGCTCTAGCAGGAATCAACTTTCTTAATTGTCCAAACATAGACTGGTCATAATATTTTATTAGTCTAATGTAATCCCAAAAATTATTTGGGGCAGTATACTTTTTCCAATAATTGTCAGCGACTCTTTCTAATCCTCTATACTTTGTTTCAAATTGGTCTCTTGGATCTCCTAAATAATCTCCAAAATTCAAATTACCAACAGAGTCTATTATATCTCTATTGATAACATCAGTAGGTGCAAAAAATATTCCTACTTTATTGGAATCGTTTGGAGATGTATCGAAAGCACTATTTGTAGCTCTTCTATCAGGAGATAATTGTTCATCTGGTTTTATTGAATTATCTTCTATTCTTACCTTATTTGTGGTTCTTCTTAAAGCACCTATGCTCGGTATAAAACTTTTCTGTTGGTCAACGACACTTCTAAATGGATTGCCCGTAAAACCATTATGTGAGCCTGATAAAGTGGCAGTTTGATTAGAACTAACATCCCTAATACCTTCTGTATCTGAAGTCAAGCTTTTATTGTCATCAAAGGAGTATCTAAGAACTAAATTTTCATAAGACGAAGAAACACTATTACCATCATACGCTTTTGGATTAGCTATATGATTTTTGAATGAACCAGTATTTAAAGTTTCTGTCCAATGACGATACTCCATTACTGAACCAGTTAGTTGAGAGCCGATGTTTGGTTTAGCTTTTTCACCGCCAATGTATATGTGTCCACTAGCAGTGTAATTTGCATTGAACCCACCCAAACTTCCTGTTATATCCATTGTTGAAGTACTATACAAATGTATTTTACTTCTACTAGAATCATACTTACCAACATTTAATTGATAAGATTGTGATATATTTATACTATCACTACCTGAAGATCTAGACAACATAACAGAGTAGAAATCTCCATCGTAAACTGGTAAAGCAGAAGAACTTATTTCTTTGTGTCCACTAGATCCCGATAAAATAAAGTTTACACTACCATAGTTGTCTGTAGAACCATTGTCTTTTAATCTTAAAATAAAGTCATCGTTTTTGTTAACTAAAATTTGATTTGAACTACTAACTGCTCTAAATCTAAATTCTATGGTGTCTGGTTTTCTACCAGAAGATGTATCGTCAGCCCAAGATGTTTTTACATATTGTTCGCCTTTGAAATCTAAAGCCTTTGTAAATTTTCTTGTTATTTCAAATTGTGGTGATGCATCATCTTCTAAATCAGGTCCACCATATTCCTTTACTCTCAATATCGTTGATGGTATTCCGTAAATATTTATAAGACCTTTCAAAGCTCCTACAGTTCCTTTGTTCTTTAAAAAGAAAGGCATATTGTTTATTATACGACTCCATATTTCTCTTGATATATCTCTTTCAGATGTAACAGAGTAATCAGAGTATGCAGATCCTGTAACTTCTTTTCCTAAAGCGTATTTAGGTAAATCAATTAAATCTTTTCCGTCATCTAATGTCCAACCCAAAGAACGCCCTACAGAGTATAGTAAGTCTTTAGATATACCCTCTGTTAACTTTTCTCTTCTGTCAAATGTATCGGTTAAACCTTTTATATAAACCCAAATAGAATCGAAGTGTTGTCCTATCATATCTATAAATCTAACAAATACTTCGTTTTCGTTATCAAATGTTATGTGTGCAGGTAAATTTTCACTAAGTCTACTTTTATTCTCTGTGTCATATAATGAAGCTGATTCTACTGCTTTGTTAAACCAATTAAATCCATTTGTAGAGTCAACTGTTTCTAATACATAAGGACTTCTTAGTGTTCCTTCGCCACTTGCTTTTGGCCAGGCATTATCATAGAATATACCCAAAGAACCACTACTATATGATGAACTTTCAAAGTACATATACTTTTCAAAATGGTCAAAGTTATTTTTAATTTCTGTAATGGATACTTCGGCTGAAGCTATAGCACCAGCAGAACCACTAACTCCTATGTAAGACGAACTTAAAGCATTGTAACTCTCTATTTGTTTTAGTTTAGTTTGAAAGTTTCTAATTCTCTTTTCAACAGAGCTAAAGTTTATAAAATTTTCATATCGTGCGTGTTCTATATTAAGTTCAACGCTGTCCAAACTTTGACTTAAAAATTCATTTTTTAATTCAGTAGAAATTGTTGCATCGTCTGTTAGTATTTCATTTTCGTTTTTGAAGTCTGTTGCTCTAGCTCTTATAGGACTTTCCACATTTTGAAAATCAGGACTTCTTAAAACTAATTTACCTTCTTCAGCTGGAATAAAATCTATTATGTTTACAGTCTCTACTAAAGGTTCTGCCATTTCCTTTACAATAACACATTCGTCTAACTCTTCAAAATCACTAGGTAATGGTTCATAGAGTTTATAAACCACAGCGTGGGGATATTGGTCTACATTTATTTTGTCTTGTTTAAAGTTAGTTGTTAAAAATAACTGACTATCAAATTTTAAGTATGTACGCAAATCAAAAGGATTTAGATTAGTATATGTAACTCTAAACTTTTCAAAACCATTTTCTGGTGGATTAGATATATCAAAAACATCAGTATCGGGATTCTCATCTTCCACACCAAGCTCTAATGCAGCTTCTTTATAACTTCTATTCATAGTCGCTGACAAACCATCAGAACTTACTTCTACTATTTGAGCAGTATAAGGTCTGTAAACTTCTCTAGTTACTGATGAATCTACCAATGTAAAATCCATAAAAACATTATCAACCCAACTTATACCTTGTATTGTATTTCCTAAATTGAAACTATGTCCATAGAAATAAACTTTCCAATTCTCTTCAATCAACCAGTTATCAGGTATCAACATTTCTAATTCTTTTCTTTCCCAAAGATTAGCTTCATTTACACTAACAAAATCCCAAACTGACTGGTAATTAAATCTAGGTGGCGAAACGGCATTTGCTATCCATTGGTTTCCATCCCATTTCCATAATTCTTGTGGACTTAATGCTCCTTCTTTTTTTGGATTAGTATCATATGAAAATTCACTACTACCATCATCATATATAGCATCAGAATTGTAGTTATCAGCTGATGGGTTTCTAGAACCAAAAATAAATTCTTCTCCGTTGTAACCTCTTTCACCGACTCTAAAAAACTCATCTGCCATACTTTTTGGACTTTCAACACCATCACCAGCACTGCTTTTATATCTGTAAACTTGGTCTTCTATTATAGCACGATACCTACCAAATCCCTGAGATTTACCAATTATAGCATCAGGTTGTTGAGGTAAGCCAGGAAATCCATCTGATGTATCTTTTGGATAACCACCATCAATTCCACCATCTTCTAAATTACCACCATTATCTCCATCTGTTATTCTGTAATATTTATTATCTATGTAGATGTAGTATCTTAAAGTTCCACTTTCAGAATCGGATTTGTGTTTATAGAACCAAGCCATTTTTAAATCATTATCAATACATTTTTGATTCAATCCACCATCAATATCTCTTAAAAAGTAAAGTAATCTACCACCACCATCTTGACCTTTTTCTTTTACATCACCACCATTATTAAAATCGTTTACATAAAAATATCTGTTAGAATCTTCTGTTGGCTGACCTTCGCTGTTCAAATCACCATTGTTGTAAAATATTAAGTACCTACCACCTTTTACACCATCATCACCACCCTCTGGTACACGAGTAACAGATTGTATAAATCCATTTTCAAAAATATCTTGATATATAGTTCTACCATTATCAGGACCGTCAGATTCAATAACGACATCTTCTGTTCCAGGGAAAAAAGAATCAAATGTGTAAAAATCAAAGTTTGATAATTCAATATCAGAATCTGCGTGTCTTTGTTTCCAAATCAAATCATCTTTGAAAAATAAAGCGTTACTACCACCACTACCACCAATCGGTGTAGCTGCTTGAAATCCACTGTTTAATTCACGAGCCGTACTTCTTTTAAATCTTGGTTTACCATTTCCTGGTATTTGAAAAGGATGAGTATTTACTGCATTAGGAAACTCTTCTTCACTTACAGTACCATTAGGTGCTACTGGATATGCTGATGTAAATTCTGGATTTGAGTTCCAATGAGTACCGCTCCAAACCCATTCTTGTTCGGGACTTACTGAACCAACTTTGCTATACTCAGGTCCTACTAAATTTGGACTCCAAGTAAATATAGGATTACCACCACCACCTTCGCTGTTTGGATCTCCCATTGTAGTAGAATTAGTTATTATCCAAGCACCTTCTCCACCCCAAAATGATGTTGTGTCTCCTACACCTAAATCTATTTCAGGAAGACCATTCAAAACACTTGAAACTAAAATAGAATATTTTGCAGGAGGTTGGTTTTCAATGTTTTGTGCATTAGCACTTGTGTTTGCTACAAACCCCAATGGTGGATCTGTAGGTAAAGGTTCTGATGGTGGTGGTGCTAATGGATCGTAGTAACCGAGTGGAGGATTAGCCGGCACTTCTTCTGTTACTGGAGATGTAGGATATAAAAGTCTAACTGCTACTCCACGACCAGAAAGAGAACCTTTTAAATCAAATGCCACATTTACTATATCTCCTCTACTAACACCATTACTAGTCAATGGTAACATAGTTTGTTCGACACTCTGAAGTCTACTCACCTCATCCGATGGCCATTCGTCTAATACTGTATATGATTCGTTTGTATCAGGAAATTTTAAACAAACACCTCCTGTTACTCCCTCACCTCTAACAAAATGTCCGTGATAACCTATATGTTCAGTTCCTTCAAACTCTGCTCCAAATGTTCTGTAACCAACACTCCAATCGTTAGGTGATATTGCTCTACTATGTAAAGCTGCATCCCAACCATAATTGTCTCCGAATGTTATTTCATTACCATATGAATCCATTTGTGTTAATTCAAAATCAGAGTTTTGTATAACATTTGTTTCTGTTCTATTTGGAACTTCTATTTCGTTTACTTTAAATACTCCAGGTATAGAAACAGTTCCATCTTTCATTTTTTGTGTAAAAAGAAAACCATTTTCATTAGGAGAAACTTTTAGTATGTTTGATTCAAAAGTTGCTGCCCCAACACCTGTCAATGCTTGAAAATTTATACTTTCTTCTATCTCATCTAACCTTACAGCTGTTTGTACATTTACAAAATCCTCTGTATATTTTCCTTTTATGTTTTTAGCTTTTAGCCTTACTTCTGTTCTATCTCCTGATATTACATCTATTTGATATTTTAAATCTTCCACACTCAATTGTTCTACTACATTTGAATCTAACCTAAACTCCTCTTCTGTTCCTGCGTAAACTTTACCATCTGTGTGTATGTAGAAATTAGATGTGTGTAATTCTCCTTCAAATGGAGATTTATTTCTAACCAAAACAGCGCTTTCATCACCTGCTAACTTTCTAAAAAATCTATAGTTAACAGTATATATACCATTTAGAAAACCTAAATCTCTTAAATGATTTCCTATGTAAAAATTTAAGTTTGAATTGTCTTGATTAATACTGAATTTATCAGTAGGTAAGTTTGAAAACTCTACTAAGTTTTCTGACTCATCATATATTTCTAAGTAAGCAAAATCATCAGAGCCTTGATTTCCCCAATAACCATTTTCATATGGTTTATCTCCAACCTTTTTAGTTTGGTAGGCGTTTAGTAAAAGTTTGTCTCTTTCGTTTAGTTTACTAGCCATTACAGTTCCTCAAAATCTCTATCTAATACATCATTCAAAGTGTTTTCATCGTCTTTTAACTTATTCACAACTAAAGGGTGAATTGACAAAGTAGAAGGATCTTCTGGCAAATCATTTGTGTATGGGTCTTCAAATAAAAGAACAGTTCCTTCTTGATTTCTAATCAACACATCTGGATTATCAACTGAGCCAGAAAAATTTGCTTGCATTTCAAGCAGAGCTTTATTCTGTAAATATTTTTGCTCGTCTTCATCAATTAGTTTCTGATACCAACTGAGATTTTTTAATTCATCAGGTGTGTAAGGCATTTTATCTCACCACTTTAAAAATAAAATCTTCATCAAAGTATTGTATGGTTTCATCGTTAGTTCCACTTCCACTAACTACTTTAATTTCAAATTTGTAATATCTCTCTGCTTGCAATCCATTCATCCAAAAATTAAAATAGTTTCCTGTAGAATCACAACTTATTAGTGAACCACTGCCAAATGGAACTATAACATCATCTGTCTGACCATCTATAATAGAATAGTAAGCCCCATCATTACCTATCTGCTCTTTACTTCCGCTTGGTAGATATTTTACAGTTAAGTATTCTGATGCTGTATTTGAGTAAGATTTTGTAGGATATCTATTTCTACCCACTATTCTAAACTTTACTTTAGATTTTTCTTTGTATTCAGGTCTTAATCCTCTCATATAAATTTGTAAATCATCATAGTCTGAAGAATCTAATGGTTCTAAAGAACCTGTACTCCATTTAGCGTCAACCCATTGAATCTCTAATTTTGGTGAAAATATAGTATTTGTTTCTCTAGAGAAAAAAGAAAAAGTACCAAGTCTTGTAGTATCCCCCTCAGGAGTATCTGTGGTTAGATTTCCAAAACTACCACTTCTCTTTACAATAAATCCATTATTTGGATAAGTTCCATCTAACCATTTATTTACTACTGGAGTAACATCCATTCTCATATCACTTGTCATATGAAAGAAAGATTGTGAACCATAAACATCCTCAAACCAAGCACCACCAGAAGCTGATACAGCAGATTCACCTGCTGCTAGCCAATAAGTTTTGTCGGTTATTCCATCTCTGTATCTCCAAGTAGCTCCTTCTTCTGTTATTGGATTATCGGCTTTAAATCCTTCACCAGGAACCCAACTACCACTAATCGGATAAGCCCATAACGATTGGCTGTATGAGAGATTGTGTGGATTAGCATCATACATATTTAAAAAGTATTTAGCGTCTGTTGCTATCTGTCCTCTTACTATAGATCTTGATAACTCTGCTAAATCGAATTTGATTAATGCTCTAGAAACCTGTACATTTCCTCCTGACTGATCCATAGTCTTTTCTATTTCTAATATTTCATCAAGTCCCGTATTTCTACTTTGTGAGGCTTGGTATAGTGTTGTATCAAACTCTGGAAAAATAAAGTAATGCATTAGTATGCTCCTCCTGTAGAATCACCAATAACTCTTCCTTCTATGTCTATGTTTGGAAATTTCAATTCAAATATACTTGGGTCTAATGATGGATATACTACACCATTTTTAGTTGCTCCTTTTACATCATAAACATTTCCAGAATAGTTATCTGATTCTAAAAATTTGTTTGTTATTATTATCGGATTTTTATCATCATTATCTTCTTCGGGAGTAACAACAGCCGCAACGCCATCAACTAAAGATATCTGATAGGCTAAATCGGCTAATACGATTGGTTGTCCTATTTGCCAATTATCAATATCAAAAAAGTCTTTTACAGTTTGTATCGCCCTCAAAACAACTTCGTCTTTATTATATCCTGTTTTTGTTAATAAATTAAACTTAACTCCTATGTTTATCACATAAGCGTCTTTTATATTTACAGCATCCGTAACCATTCTAAATTGAGTTAGGTAAGTTTGAATATTTTCTTTTACGGCTTGATTTAAATTTACTAATTTTTTGTTTGCATTGAATCCCAATGTGTATAAGTTAAGAGCCAATGGATTTATAATTCTATTATCTGAATTTGCTCCTGTTTTGTTATCTAATTGTGTATCTTGCACAATGTAGGCTTTAGCTACATTTCCATACTTTGCTGGTAAAGCATATATTCTAGTTATGTAATCTTCTTTTGTTACTGCTCTAGATTGAGCTTGAAAGTATGCCAATGTGTTATTCTTAACTTCTATAATACTCTCAGCACCTTTTCCTCCTGTAGCAGGTATTGAATTGTTTATAGCTAATGAGTTTCTTGTGCTTGTTATTAGTGACTGAGTTAAGCCAGATGAGTTCAATGTTATTTCGGATGAAAGTACAGACCTCAAAGAGTTTGATGGTATATTATGATTTACTCCACCACCATATCTGTAGACAATTGTTAATTGTGTATTAGCTGGTGCTTGTCCATATGCTTTAGTTGATAAAAAATTAGACGGATCGAAAGCTGTATTTAAGTAAGTTGGTGAACCTGGTAAAGAAGAACCAACCTCATCTGGATTAGGAACTATCTCTTCATCAGGACTATCTGATGTACCAGCACCAAATCTCATTTCTGTTCTACCATCTTCTCTAATAAATGTCGTAAATCTTCTAGCAGTTTTTAGTAGTTTTAAAAGGTAAGGAGCTTGGTCAGCGTAAGTGTAAAGTTGATCGTCATTTTCTGCTTTATTTTCCATATCAGTAAACACTGTATCTTGCGCTAAAAAAGGAACTTCGTACCAACTATTACCATCACTGTCTGTACAACTTATTATCTCCGATATATCTGAATTACCTAAAACAATTCTATCATACTTTTTAGCATTGTTGAATGTAAAAAACTCTGTAGCTATGTTTCCACTTCTAGCTCTAATTGATTTTTTCAATAAGTAAGTTACAGGAACATTATCTGAACTTTCGTATATTTTTATTTCTAAAGGATCGTATGAACTAGAAAACTTAAAGTTACAATCTTCTGTAGTAACAAACTTTACACCATTAGCTGAGTTTAATTCCATTCCCTCTTTTATTACCATAGAGTATCTTAAATCTGGTTCCGTACTATAACCACCACCAGTTCCACTTGATTTTGCAGGAACTGTTTGAAACACATCTACATCTACAGCAGATGGAGTTGATAACTTTGGTTTGTAACCTAAAGACTGAGCCATATTATATACAGTTCTCTTTTCTTCTGCAAATGCTAGTAGGCTTTCTTTGAACTGATTATCAACATAGTAAGATAAAACATCTCCTACATATGAAGCCATTTCTATAAACATCATACCCGGAGATGAATCATTAAAGTCGTTATATTCTTTTGGAAAATACGCTTTAGTAAATTCTATTAGATTGTCTTTAAAAGATGTGAAATCTTTGTTTAAATATCTAACTTCTTTTACAGACTTTTTTGGTTTTGAGTATGGCATTTTTATTCTCCGTTATCCACCTAAATTATTAAAAGGAGAGGCTTCGTAATTTGAAAAGTTAAGTGAAAGACTTTCTTCTGAAGTTTCATCTACATTCAAACTAAATTTAATATTTACATTTAACAAATTTGGATTTCTGTTTGAAAAACTCACATCTAAAGAAGTTATATTTACAAAAGGTAGAAACTCACTAATAGCTGAATTTATTTCTTCTTCTACTGCAGATTCTACATCTCCTTCTTTTTCAAAAAGAATAGATCTTAGGTTTGTACCAAAATTTGGATTTCCAAGTCTTTCCTGCTTTGATGTTAGTAGTAAATGTTTTATATTAGATTTAGTCTGTTCTAAAGCAGTTTTAGTTCTATTGAAAAATCCATCTCTACTATTGTGCGATAGAGGTAAAGACAAACCAATATAAGTATCTGGATCTAAATCATTTTGAATTGAACTCATTACTTGTTATCTCTCTTTTTTAAAGCTTTCATTACACCACTATAATCTTTTGTTAAATTGCTCATCACATCTTGTACTGCTGGATTTGATGTATCAGCACCAACTGATTGTGCTGTTTGTACAGCTGACATTTTTCTTCTGTCTTCTGCGTTACCTAACATATTTCCATATCCTAACGCTTCTGACATTCGTGAAGTATCAAATGTTTTGCCACTCATAGTTGGATACTCTTCATATTCATCACCATTAGCAGTCTCATTTAGAATATCATTTAAAAGAGGATTACTAGTGTATGTTACTTTTTTCTTTGGTTTTGGTTTTCTTTCAGGTAAAACTTCCATAACTTCGTTTTCTCTAATAGAAGATTTAGTCATAGATTTAATACCTTCACTAATAAATATCTTATTTACTTCTTTTTTAACTTCTTGTCTAACTATTTCTTTAATTAAACCAATAAGTTTTGTTGATTTAGCCATAATAACTCCTATCTTTTATATAAATATCTAAGTTAACATCTTTCTGTTTCTTTCTCTAAGTCTTTTCTTAGTCTCAGCTCTTTCTTTTTCTTTAGCTAGTTTTGCTTTAGTAGACTTTATGAAAGAATCTAAATTCTCTATTATCTTAGGTAAAACATTTACCTCATCACCGATATCTTTTATTTCTATTTTCAATCTATCTATAATAAATTTTTGAGCGTATGCTATAGCAGCTGCAGCTGGGTTTAGAGCAGAACTAATAGAAGAAGCCTTTTCTGTTGCTTCAGCAGCTTTCCTACCTGCGTCTAAACTTAATTTTACATTCTTTATATTCTCTATAGCATCACTTATTTTGTCTTTTAGACTTTCAACCTTATCTAACTTTTCTTCAACCTCATTAACAACTTTAGTTGCTTCTTCACTACCATTTCTATATAAAGATATAGCAGAGTCTACTCTACTTTCTAATTTTTCTTTTTGTTCATCTATAGAATCATCTACAAATTTTCTAACTTTATCTGATACTACGCTCATACCTGTATTCCTTGCGTTTCTAAAATTACCTCATCTGTTTCAGTATCCTCTACATTTTCAGTTGTAGAGTCTTCTGGATCGTCTGCTATTTTTACAGCTTTACTAGAACACTTTTCTAAAAGTCCTCCCTCTCCTTTTAACTTACCCAAACCTTCTATTAGTTTTTTAGCAGCTCCACCAATTTGTTTAGCATCACTAGCGGTTGTCAATTGGTTTGCAAAAGCTGATATTTCATCTGCCATTTTCTCAATTAAATCTTCAAACTGGTCAAACTTTACAACACTGTTAGTAGCATCTGGATCTCCTAAATTTATAACACCACCCTCTTCTGAATCTCCAATGTTTATTTCATAGTTAGAATTTAAATTTATATTACGAGCTGCAAAAATATGAATATCACTGTTGTTTCTTTTACCATCTCCTTTAGCGTTAAAAACAATTTTATCAGAATTTATTGAAATCATATCTCCATCCATTTCACCACCTACTTGTGGTGGCCATCTCTTTGAGATAGCTGATGGTTCTAATACTTCTAATGGTTTAAGTTTAGCTGATGTTATAAATATAGAACTTCCATCATTATTAATACCTTGTGGGTGTATGAAATCTTCATCTAATTCTTGAGTATCATATACTGCTTGTCGATTTGTTATCTTTATGGTAGGGTATGTATATGTTGAATCACTACCAAAGACTAAGTTACTTCCAAACCTACCATTTATATATGTATCACCTTGCTCTACATAAGCAGGTCTATTGTATTTAAGTCTGTTGTACTTTACTAATCCTTCTCCATACTTTCCTGGCATCCTATTCATACTTGCTTTACCATACATATTTAATGGTAAATTATAGTATACTTTTCCATTGTGAATTGAAACATTCACTACTTCACCTTTTAATGGAAGAGAGTTAATATGAGTGCTTAATGGTCTTATCAAACCATTTATCTCATCGCCTTCGCTTTGACTTACTAAAAATCTAGCTCTAATACATCCATAGAAATTGTAATCTGGAATACCTTCAGACTTCTTAGGAAATTCAGGTTGGTTATCTGGATCTAACAAAGTTTCTATAACAACCGCAGGCTCTATCTCATAAAATTCATTACTTTCATCTACAACATCTTTTATTATATCGTAAACATCGTTGTATGAAGCAAATCCTGTTTTTTCTGTGTCTCTTTCTATTACAGTAGTTGAATTTACATAACTCATTAATTTTCAACTCTTTTCATATCTTCTGTTATATCATCTGAGTGACTTTGTAAATCTGTAGCAGCATCTTCTATAGCATTCATCAATTGCTCTTTTTCTGCGTCTGATAAACCAAATTCTTCTTCAGAACCGCCTTTACTCTCTGCAGCGATAATTCTTTGTACGATAGCAGCTACCTTTACTAATTGGTCGTCATTTTTTACATTAATTTCCAAATACTCTTTTAGCATAGGAATTATCTGAACAGCTGTATCGCCGTCTTTTATAAAACCAACTACTTCTTTCATAAGAACTTCTAATTGTTCTTTGTTTCGAGTAGAGTTATCGTATATATCTTTGAATAAGCCAGATAACGACTTACCCTCAAATATTTCATAATCGTTAGCCATATTTTACTCCGTATATATTTTATTTATTGTGATTATATATAAATATCAAAACTAAAAAATTTTACAATATATGTTATATTTATATATGGGTGTAAAACCCTTTTTTATTAACTAACAGGAGAATAAACGTGAAAGAGATAATAACAATGGTAAAAGGATATATAGATGATTTAGTTCATTTATTAACTTCTTTTGTTGCTATAGGCGCTGTTTCTGAAGTAATCTTTGGAACTGGTGTCTTTGGTGTCAATGTTATTGGAAACTTAACATCAATCATAAATACATTCGGCGAATCAGGCTTCGCTGGACTCGTCGCTTTGTTGGTGTTGGTGGGTTTATTTCGTAAGTAGTTCTAAATAAAAAAGGGGAGTTTTACTCCCCTTTTTTTTATCAATTAACAAGCGATCCTGTATGACTTATATCAACCATACCATCCCTATCAAACTCATATTGTAATCTTTTATTATATTTTTTCATAACATTGATTATACGAGTTATATGTTGTGTGTTGGAACCTGTCATTTCTCTGATAAGAATGTAGAGAGCTTTTTTATTGAAGTTTTCTATATTTTCTTTTATACGAAATATATGTAATACTGAGTCAGCAACTCTGATATCTTTGTCTCTACGAAATACATTGGTTAAATTAGCATCCCAAAATCTTTGTAGTTCATCTATAAATAAAGTAGCTTTTTTGGTATTTTCAATATCCATATTTTCACCAAGTATATTTCTTTTGTAATCCAAAACATCCATTTCAGAATGTATCTTACCCATCTTATAGTTTTTATTGTTATGTAAGATAAGGTAGTTTTTAGCTACGATACTAAAGTAGGAGAACGCTTTACCTTTACCTTCTTTAAACTTGTGCATATTCATAACCATAAAAGAAACAACTTCGTGCTTTACTTCTTCTGAAGAAACATCAAAGTAATAAAATTTAAATGTGTGAATAATATTCTCAGCTAACTTATCAAATGGTTTTCTGATATGTTCATTGTATATCTTATTTCTTTCGTAAGGACTTTCAGTTTTATTATACAGAATTATGGCATCTTCTGTACCTTGATTGAAGTAATAGTTCTTACCTTTTTTTCTTTTAGCTTTTGCTGGCATTATTGTTGTTCTCCTTTAAACCTATCTAATTGTTTTATTATTTGTTTAATCTGATTGAAGATTACACCTGTTTCATCATCCGCTTCAAAATAACCTTTATAGTCTACTGTATCTAAATCTTTCTGTACTTTTTCTATTGTATTGACAAAATCTGTTACCCAATCTTCTAAAGATTCTAACTTTGTTGTAATGTTCCATATAACATAACAAGAAGTTACAAACAAAATAGTTAACAATACAAGACTTATTTCTAAAAACATTTACTTTTCTCCAAATAATTCATCAAAAAGGTCTTGTGATTTTGCACTTAACTTAGGTGATGATTGTGGTTTCTTTTCACCGCTAACGGCTTGTTTTATGTTTGTCGTTACTCTAACATTTTCCTCTTCGTCTGCTCGTTGCCATTCATCGTACTCAATGTGTGTCGCCATCATATCAGCTTGGTGAAGTATGTACGCTATATTAGATTTTAGAGACCAATCGGGGTTATAAGAAATGTAGTAAGACTTATTTGCTTCTTCGTACATACCATCGGTTAATCGTAATCCGATGTACTCCCATTCCGACATTTGAACACCGAAATGATTTAGAAGAAAAATAGCTCGGTCAGTAACTGTCATATATTGGAGTTTCGGATTGTGTTTAAATATTTCTCCTTTGTTCTTACGATGCCATTCGGAGTCTTGTGGGATATAATAGTCTTGATTTAAATCACCAACCTTACCTAAGTCGTGATGCATAGCAGCGAAGATAAGTTCTTCATCGGTGAAGTTAATCATAGCGCCATTAGACTCCCACAGCTTTTTAATTTGAATAGCACAATCAGTTACGTGTAGTACGTGTTCTACATAACCACCAACCATAGCGTTATGGTAAGCCGCTTTACCACTAGCAGGTGCTACTGACATTCTATCCTCAAAGTATTTATACATCTCTAAGAGTTTCTCTTTACGCTCTCCTTCGAATGTATCTTCTATAAGTTTAATTAACTTATTCCAATTATCTAATATCTGTTGTTCTGTAAGTTGTTTCATTTATGTAACCTCATATCTATTTTTTGTAAATCTTATTGTTGATTCTTTTCTTAATCTATTTCTGTATGGACTAAAAGATATCCGCACACCCCAACCGAGATAATCTAATATTTCTTTTTTTGTTACCGATTTCTTTTTATGTATGAAATCTACGATTTTATCATACGACTCGCTTTTATCTCCAATCATATCAAAAGAATCAGCTTCTAAAAATTTCCAATTATCAAACCATTGTGGAACTCTACTAGCCCACGGAAATTCTTCTATCTTTGTTTTCAAATATTTTTTAGCTTTATCTACACTACCATCATCATCTAATGCTCCATTTAATTTTTGTAGGAACTCATCTTTACCATCATATAGTAGTGGGTATTCCTTTCCAACCATTTCGGGATAACATAGCTTATTTGGCAAAATATAAGGAACACCCATACTAAGTGAATCTGTTGTTGATATAGACCAAGCCGAATACTTTTGAAAAGTACCGACACCAACATGCATTGAACGAATAAAATCTAAGTATTCATTTCTATCACTTATCTTTACTCTCTTAGCATAAGGCCTATCTAAATCAGCGAGTGTGGTATAAACAGTAAAGTCTTGGCGTTGTTTGTACAATTCATCCATTCTATCTATAAACCAAGTCCAACCTGTATAGTAATTATCTCTATGATTAAAGATAATCGTTTTCTTCTTTGTTGGCACATCGACATTATTTATCTTATCTATACCAAGATAATGTGGTTGAATGATTTTATCTAACTTATGTATTATTTGTCCAGAAAAAATATCACAAGCTTTACTCAAAACCAATTCCTTCAACCATACACTATTCACACCACACTCTTCCATTCTTAACATACCATTGTAATTGTGTAGAAGCATCCTTTCACTATAGTTAGTGTTTTCGTCTACTTCATACCAATGACAATAACCTACAATCTTTGGGTCTATATTAGTGTCGTTAACTAATAGGTTTTTAAGTTGCAGTGTATGTTCTGGCAGATGAGAATATACCACATCATAATCAGTATGTTTCCATCTTAGGTTCGCTTTGATTTCATTGTAGTTAAAATGACATCTCATAGCGTTTGGGTAAGATGGTAGGTTGATTGGTATCTGTGTTGTATTTTCAAATGTTAAACTCTTAATATCACCAGGTGACATTATAGTCCAATGAATATCATCACGAACTTTGTTAAGTTCTTTGATTACATTACGCAAGACTACGACATAGGAATCTTTTTCTAAGTCACGCATATAGGTGATGTTTGGGTATACAAGTATTTTGTATGGATATTCCTTATCGGAATCTTTGTCTGTAGTGAAATCAAATATGTTCATTACGCTCTATATTCTTTTTGTTTTTTCCAAGTTTGTAAATAAGCTTCAGTTCGATTACGAGTCATCATATCTACTTTTATACCAGAGTTGTCAATATCGCTCATATAGTCTTCTATATATTTATCAATATCTTTAATTGGTTTATTACCAAGATATACATTGTCAAATGGTGGTTGCATCACTACATTTCCATAACCATATTCTTCTGTTGGAATTACTTTACCTTTTTCAAAAGGATGTTTATCCCAATCAATCAACAACGCAGATATTTCGGTAGAACTTTTCCTGTCGTAAATAGTAAACCTATTTTTAGAAAACCCTACTTTGTCTAATTCACTAATAGCTACTGTTATCAAATCATCAGAATCAAATTTTTTACTATTTGCTTTTCTAGCTATTGTTTTCACTCTAACATGTTCCCAAAAAAGTTCGTGTCTTGCTTGAAGTGCTCCGTTTTTAGATTTCAATCTTTTTATTAAATTATCATCTTTTAACTCTTCAATAGCTATGTCAAAAAAAGTTGTTACTATGTTATTGAATTTTTCAGATGAAAACTTTTCATGAACTACTGGATAAATATCCATAATACAAAAAGCTGTTGTTAAAAAACTATCATACTTAGATATTTTTAAATCCAATAAATTAGTAGGAATATCATTTCTTTTTTTACCTTTTTGTTTGAAATATACTACTAATTCTTCATGCTTTTGTGCAAAATTTAGTAATGATTGGTTTTCAGAAATCTTTACTAGTTTGTTTATATTTTCTTTAAATAGCTTTGTTGTGTCTTCAAGTTTTTTACCTTTCGTAAACTGACATTTTTCTTTAAACAACGCACCATAAGCTTTTTTCTTTTTGTTCAAATTTACTTCACTAACTCTAGCTATTATAGA
>Ga0213858_10000132_pt1 | contig 33062 bp, 48 predicted proteins | sample PICome_FD_160122 | JGI IMG/M metagenome (GOLD analysis project Ga0213858, IMG submission 160122) | Coastal seawater microbial communities near Pivers Island, North Carolina, United States - PICO245 | ecosystem: Environmental > Aquatic > Marine > Coastal | place: USA: North Carolina | collected... | reverse complement strand
AAGAACAGAACTAGAGGTGGAAATACTCCCCACCGTGCCGCCGTCTTTGCGAAAATCCAATAGCGTACCGTCATCTGTTTTACGATTTATTAAAGCCGGTGTGCCACCATCTCGTGTAACTTGAAACTGACCAGTCGCAGCCATTGACTGACCCGCTACGTTGTTGAACGCTGGGTCAGTGTTGGTCGTACCCACCAGCACATTGCCGCTGCTGTCGATGGTTGCTCGTGTTCCACCGTTGACTTGGATAGAAAAAGTTTCGTTAGTAACAGCTAAACTTGCGCCGTTAGTGCTACTGTTATCTTTCAACTGCAACTTTGATGTTGCATCAGTGCTTTCAATTACAGCAACAGTGTCATTGGCAGATTTAACATGAAGGGCTGTGTCTGGTGAAGTTGTATTTATGCCGACTACATCAGCACTTGCATCTACAAACAGCGTGTTGGTGTCAACGGTCAGATCGCCATTGATTGTCACATTATTAGAGAACGTGCCGCCATTGAGGGCAGACACAGTGTCAGCCACAGTGAAGATGTCATAAACAACCACCTCGACCACATCGCCATTTGCCAGTGCAGCTAGGCCGCTAATGGTGTTTGCTGTCGTCGTATTGTAGTCAGTGCCAGCTACAAGCAGGACGCCGTTTAGATATACATCGACGTAAGCACCATCAGAGAACGTGAGTGTCGTGCCGTCATCGCTGGAGCCGGTAACGCTAGTGCCACCGCCGCTAGTCTGCGTGTAGTAGAAGCGTGAGCGGACCCCAGTGCCGTCAGGTGATTTGCCAATGTATGCCATCTATCTGGCTCCTTATGGTGTCTCTTGGCTGTCTACGAATGTCTCGTAGGCAGACTTGATGCTGCTAGTCCACACGGCGTTGCACACTGCCTGTACAGATGCGTCTTCACCGCTGATGTCGGTATCGCCCCATGTGTCGCCTGTCTTGGTGCGGCATTGCAAGACGTGCCGGTGATAGGTACGGCTAATCTCGTCGCCATCATCCTTGACGATGGTTGCCTTGCGAACCTGTACGGCCTTGTACGGGCCACGAACTTCGCAGTCATATTCAAATTCTTTTGTCAGTGCCATTGTTTACTCCTCTGTTTACCGTCGCATGGCTGCGACCTGTCTGCCCGGATGCTCTGCTCCGGGTAAATGACCCGCACCGGCTGGTGGGGTCACGCTACTTTATAAGTGGCATTTACATATATTTCTTCATCGCCACTCAGTGATTGCGCAGAGTCCGATTGTGCATTACCAGCATCACCTAGATAGATAACCAGCTTATCATCCCCTTCAAACAATATGCCCACGAAATCACGAATATTAGATGATGAGTTCAAGATAAATACTTCAAAAGGTGTTCTTGCTGAAAATCCGCTGCCAGAACCATTGGTAAAAGGGAGGTCAATCTTTATGTTCCCAACTGGTGACGAAACACTATCTATTTGCAACATACCTCTAATATTTACTTGATTACCAACTTTGGTATAGGAAAGGTCATCGCCTACTGCGGTCAGGGTAATGGTTCCACTGGTTCCACAAGTTACAGACGCTGTGTGTGTACCCTCCTCATAATCATCCAGCGCATTTGCCGTCGCCGTGTCACCGTTGAAGGTGAGGCCACCGCCATCAAGGATACGCATACGTTCATTTGCGCCGCCAGTGCGGAAAATCATGTCACCGCTGGCGTTGCTTGCTTCAATAAACAAGTTGGGGTTTGAAGCTAACGTACCTATTCTCCAGCGATTAGTGTCGTCGCTTGCCCTCGCAACTATTGATGCCTGATTGATGTTGGTTGAGGAAAGGCGAAGCATCTCGCCTGAAGTGCCGTCAATTTCCAAAGCAACAGCAGGGCTGGCAGTACCCACCCCAACCCTGTCGTTAGACGCATCGACGTGCAGCGTGTTGGTGTCAACGGTCAGGTCGCCAGCAATCTCTGCTTCTGTGGCGCTGGTGATGCCAGCGGGTTTCACTCCAACATAAGCCATTAGGTGATCTCCAAGATGCTCAATGCTGTATCTGCGCTGTTTGCTGTATTGGACTGAACAACCAAAGCATCAGACGCTTCCATTACCAGCTTTTGATCGCCGCCGATTGGCACAAGCGAACTCGCTGCTGGTACAGGAGCATCCTTTACAATAAAGATGTTGTCACCGTCATTATTGGTTAGCTTCACATCTACAGTAATTTGACTAGATGTAATGTTCGCAATCGACATGCCGATAATCGTTGTCTGTGTTGAAGAAGGACAGGTGTAGATGGTCATGTCAGTGTTAGCGTTTACTGACGAACCATCCTTGGTTTTGACTTTGAATGTGTTTGCCATTTTTTATCCTAACGCGATGCTAAGAGCGACAGCAGTTCCAGCTTGATCTACATCAAGACTTGTCCGCGCTGCCGCTGCTGTCGTTGCGCCAGTGCCGCCCTGTGCCACAGACAATGCCGTGGTAAGGCCTGAGAGAGATGTGATGTCAGAGTTTGCGCCAGCATTTGCCTTGGCTGCAATGGTGGCAATGTTACTTGCTACAGTCTGAATGTCTGAACTGTCACCAGCTACAGTGCTTACGTCACTGCTAATACCAGCGACTGTAGTAACGTTACTGCTAATCCCTGCAACCGTGGTTACATTAGAGGAAACACCGGCAACTGTCGTGATGTTGGCCGAGATGTCTGCCAGTGTGTCCATGTCAGAGACAATGGCTGCTGTAGCAAGAGTATTTAGATCTGCAACAAAGTCACTGGTGGCCAGTGTATTCAGATCAGAAACAATGTCGCTTGTAGCAAGTGTGTTGATGTCATTTACAACATCGGTAACAGCCAGTGTATTTAGATCAGAAACAAAGTCTGCCGTAATAAACGATGCCTTGGCTGCAACAGACGACACATCACTCGATATGCCAGCAACCGTTGTCACGTTGCTGCTGATGCCAGCGACAGTAGTCACATTGGCATCGATGCCAGCCACAGTGTTTACGTTGGCAATCGACCCAGCAACAGTCCCAATATCACTAGCATCACCAGCTACCGCTGTTACATTAGATGAAATGCCAGCTACTGTTGTTACATTGCTGCTTATACCTGCAACCGTGCTTACATTGCTGCTAATACCAGCCACCGTTTGAATAGCGTCAGTAGCATCTGTGCCGTCTTCAATGTCAGCTAGCGTTGCAATGTCTGCGGCTGTAGCAGACACAGTTTGCACATCAGATGTGCTTGGCCCAGCCTCAACAGCACCAGTAGAAGCATTAAAGGCTAGAGTTTTGCCCTTGCGCGTGTTTACATCAGGCAGCACAAGAGAGACGGCTGTATCAAAATCAGTAAGCTGTAGTGCGCGTGATGCCTTATCATCAAGGTCAGCAGCAATAGCAATCAACTTATCAAGCTCAGTGTTTAGTGAGCCAATTTGAAACGACCCAGATGCAGGAAAGTCAGTAGTCCGTTTAAGATCAATGTCACGAGTAATAACCACAGTGCTACCGCCAGCAGCACCGGTAACAGAGATTGCAACAGAACCAGTAGCGCCGTCACCACCAGTGACTGTGTAGTCTGTAGTAAGCGTCTTGAGTGTTCCATCGACATACACATTCAGATCTGCATCATCAAAAAACTCAAATGATACAGTGAACGAGGTCTGTGTAACCCCGGCTGCTACTGCGTATGATACGCGAGGTGTGTTGTCTGCAAGGTTGATTGTCATGACGCAATCCTACTCTTTCTATTTAATAACGTCCACCGCGCAATGCTTGCCGCAATTCTTTGACTTCTTCATTCCATATCAAAGCTGATGCAAATGGCAATCTGCCTGTAAACTCATAAAGACCCTGATCAAAATCACCTGTTAGCATTTTGCTTACTGCTCTTGTTACATCTACTGCGTAAGCAGGGCCAGCACCAGCTATGCCTGTAACAGCATCGGCAAAGTTTTGATCTTGGGGAAACTTAGGATTGATAATGCCCATACCAATATTAGGTCCACCAAGGGCAAGCGATGTACTCATCGCTGTATAAAACAAATCACTGTACAAAGATGCAATGCCACTAGCATCAAATGACCTTGCAAATTTATCTGCAAAAGACATCTTATCCATAACAAAATCAGGTTGCTTCAAAGACAAAGACATATAGCCAAGCCCCAAAGACGCAGTAACAGCAACAGCCCTGTTCTTTACCTGATCGTGAGCAAGAGAAGCAGTAATCTTATTTGCAGCAGCAAAGCTGTAAGACATGAACTGGAATGGCAACCCAAGCAAAGCGTTCTCAACTCTTGCGTACCCACGGAACTGCGGATCTTCATCCATGTTAAACTTCTTGGCAATGTGATAAGGAATGTAGAACACGCCATCAACTGCAATCGGCTTGTCTGCTGGCGTACCCATAAGAATAGTGTTCATAATGCCGCTGTTCATAGAGGTTCTAAAGTTGAACCTAACAGCATCATCTGCCCACTTGTCTGTGTTGGGCAGGTACAAACCATTCTCAGTCTTTTCCCAAGGAGACTCTGCAATCTTCTTGGCATCTTCTAGGTCAATGTTGTAACGCAGCAAGTATTCCATTTCTTGCTTAGTAATGGTTGCTGGTTTGCCGTCAGCATCAATCCCTTTGGCCCACTTCATTGCACCATCAATTAAAGTGTGACCACGCATAATTGCATCAAAGCGTTTAAATATATTGGTCATTGGAGCAAGACCATTGAGCATAAAGAACCCAGATCGAACTCGATTCATAAACCCAGTATTAAGTGGATTATTATTCATATACTCAGTTAGCCGAAGATGAGCATCGCCCATCAATATCTCTATTGCTTCACCAGCTTTCCTAGCTTCACTTGCTGACAGCCTAACCTTGTGATCGTTTAGTACGCCAAACAACCCCTTAGCTATAGAGCCAATTTCATGCTCCATCATAATCTTAGCAAAGTCAGGCAAGGTAGCCAGACCAGCAGTGCCAAGATAGTTAAGCATTGCCAGATCTTTTAGAACTGTAGCAGTTTGCTGGTCCCACGAGTTAGGATCTCGCAACACTTTAGTTGTTACACGCTCATAAGAATGACGCAGATCTCTAAGAACAGCATTACGCTCTTGCAAAGACATGCCAGCATCAACCATTATTAGATCTTCATCTAATAGCAAATCATCAATAGAACGCCCAAACTCAACCTCAAACTCATATTGAGGCGCAATGCGCTGGTTGTATGTTTTCATTACATTGATTGGGTTGTTCTCAATAAAATCGACAACCAATTCGTTTGGTATATCAATTTCTCTGTGACGCAAATGCTTGGATTTGCCACCACCATAAAAAGATTGCTCTTCATGCAGAGCATCTTTTCTTTGAGTGATGGTTTCTATTGTATCGTTGACACGCTTTTCAACAGCGCTGTTTCTAGTGCTAAGAGTTTTCTTAACAAACTTATTTGATGCTTCTTCAAAAACATACACTTCTGGATTCTTTTTATACCAATCAAAGAGTATCTTAAAAAACTGCTCTTTGTTTGCCAGTATTGCTTCAATGTCCCAGTAGCGTGGATTAAACACCTTTTCATTAGGCGGCATTATAGGGTTTTCTTGAAGCATCTTTATTTCGCCTTCAAGGCTAGCTGCTTTTGTTTCTAATGCTTTTAGCCTTTCACGCCGATAGAACAAACGTCTTTGCTTTTTAGTCATCTCTTTCTCAGAGATGTTTGTGCCTTCTGGAAAGTCTACAGTCTTTTGTAGATCTACTATTTCTTTTTGCAGTCTAGCAATGTCACGTTCAATCCAGATCATTTGGCGTGTGTAATACTTTTCACCGCCAAGCATACCTACTTCTTCAAGACGCTCACCCCATGTTGTGTAATAATCTTCAATAGCCTTCATAGCTTCTGCTTCAGCATCAGAAGTAGGCTTTTCATTTTTAATGCGCTTCCTGTTTACATCTGTAATCCAGTCTTGATAAGTACGCACTTGTTTGCCAGCAAAGTTTTGTATTGCTTGGGCCTTAGATCGAACATCAACATCAGGAAACATTTGTGGACCCATTTTGTATTCACGTTCATAGAGTCCAATAAGTTTATCGTTTATCTGTACCCACTCACCATTTCTAGTTTGTGCGCGTTGATAAACGCTAGCACCAGCTTTGCCACCATGCCTGTTAACATTGAGCAATGTGCCAGAATCGCCAATTAATTTTACAGTTGTTAGCTTTGTAGAGTCGGGTACTTTTTTATTTTGAAGTGTTCTTTTAACTGGTGTTGTTACACCCTGATACATAACACCATCTGTCCAAGCAGATTTGGCAATAGCATATGGATCAGATATTGTTGTTTCAACTTCTTCTTTAATGCGGAATATGCGTTCCGAGTTAGCAAAACTAAGTTCTTTTTGAGTTCTATCTAGTGTCTCAATCGTGCCTTCAATACGAGACTCAAGGTACTTAACCTTTCGTCCGACGTCCATTTTATCGGCTCTTGTTGTTGCGCCATCAAGCTCTGCTTTTGCTAGCTGAAGCTCAGATCGCATTTCTTTAATAGCTTTCTGAGAAGCATTAATTCTGGCTGGCGACATTTTAATAATTGATTCAATCTCATCAGGCACAAGCTGTGAGAAAGGACGCTCATCTGTAGCAGCCGGACGCTTTGGGTCTGCCTTTGGATTTAATGTGCTTTCAAGTCTTTTAAGCTGATCCGTTGTAGAACTGATTGCAGCAGCACGTCTTGTAATAGGCACAGAGAACGCGCCGCCAAGCAAAGAGCCAGCAGCAAATGCTGAACCTATGTTTATTGCGCTTTCTGCGGGGGTAGCAAGCGGATCAAGAGGATAGCGGTAGGCTTCCTGCGCAGATTGTATTGCGGCCACTGACGCGCCTGTACGAAGCGCAGAACGCGCAACACCGACAGCAGCACCACCAAATGGCAATGCAATAAAGTTTACCGGGTCAAATAACCCGGCAAAAAATTGTGAACCAATAGATGACTCAGCAAGAATTTTACGACGCTTTAAATTTGCATCAAGTTGATCCTTTAGATCCTGCATGTGTTCTGCGTTTTGCGCATGAACAAGCTGATCTTTAAATGTTTCATACCCTTCCATGTCATTTGTAGCTACATAGTTTGGGTCAGATTCAAATCCGTAATTAACTTTGTTAGCAATAAAATCTAACAAAGGCGCATATTGATAACCCAATGTAGCGCCTACTGTATCTGCAAAAGAGGGCAACTCAGATGTATCTGTTGCCCCATAGAACCTGTAGTTATGAACAAATGGATTATATTCCATTACATATTATCCAGAATTGATGACGGAAGATTGCGATACAAATCAGTCTGCGATGGATCAAATGCGAAGTTGTCCAAATTAAACTGCATCTCTTCTTCTGTCTCTGTACGCAAGCTATTCTTAATATCAATCATGTTGATATAAATAGGCCTATCAACAACAGTGCCATTAATTTCTTGCTTGTGCATGTAAATGCTCATAGCACCATTTTCTATTGTCACAAGCTGATAACGGACGTCTTCACCAGAGCCAGTTGCATTGCCAGCCACAGGATACAAAAAAACAGGTGTAGCATTTTTATCTATGCCTATATCTGCACGATCTAATATATCAGCATCTCGCAATGATAGTCCTAGCAAAGGTACCAATTCCTGCGGAAGTCGTTCTTGTCTAGGAATGTACGCATTAATGCCTTGGCTTTTTAAGTAAGTGTTTATATTTCGTGCAGCAGTAATTCGATCACTGCCGCCCGGAATAAATTTAGCCATGCTAAATGCTGAACGGAATGATTCCCCAAGATTTCTTCCGCCAGATGGATCAACAACATATCCTTCTGTCTCAACAAACTGACGGTCAAATGTATCATTAATAATTTTTCTGACCCCAGACTCACTCATGCCACCAGCAACATAATATTTAACTAGTGGTTGAAAGTATGTCCGCGCAGCAAGATTAGTTTCAAACATGTCTTTGAGCATAGACATGCCATCAAAACTGCCTGTGACTTGCAACATTCTTTCATTAAAGTCTTTGCGATTAGAGAAGGAAAGATTCTCCATCATGCGTGAATAAACTTCTGGCGCTTCCAATGTGCCAACAGAGTTTTTAATAACTTCATTAACAGCATCTAATGTCGCTACTTCTTCTTTAGACAAACTCCTGTCCCACGGAGTAACAGTATGTCCAAGTGCAGCCGCTTCATTCCTAAGATTGTCGTAGATCTGAAAGAACTTAGTAATTTGGTCTCCATTAAGATTAGCACCGCCACCAGCTACAGCTTGGGCCGTATCCAAAAGATTTTCGCCAACAAATCCAGTTGTTACATATGCTTGCGCAAACTGAGGAAACTTATCAAATCCCTCTTGTGTTAAAAAATAACCACCAATAGCTGGAATCCCAAATGCTTGATCCAGTCTGTTTCTGTTTTGAGCATTATTCTCGCCATATCCATTCAAAGAATTAACCAAGCCAACATTTCCATTGGCTTCGTTTTGAGCACGAGAGTAGTCCTGCCCAAGATCAGTGTCTTTGGCGTCTACATATATTCCAATATTATCTTTGATTGTGCTTGTTGTTTCTTTTTCAATAACTGAAACAAGGTTTTGGACAGACTCAGGCAAATCAGACAACTGAACGCCGCCACGTTGACCATCTAAATAAGCCTCTATAGCAGCAGACTCACGAACATTAAGTGGTCGCATTGCTGTAACGCCATTTTCATCCGTTGTTGGAATAACGGATTGATATAATCTATCAATCAGAGATTTAACCGTGCCAACTCGCAATGATGTTTGCGCACGATTAATAGTATCTCTAGCAACATCTTTCGGAGCAGTGTTTTCAATACGATCCAGATTAGATTGCAGCATTTCAGATACTGTTTGATATGCACCCTGATTAATAAAAGGTTGCATCTTTTCAATAGTTTGATTTATTCCGCCATCCGGACCAGCATCAAATAGACCTACTTCCCAACTATATCTATCGGCTCTTTCTTGTTCATTTGCCGCAGAATCTTCTAGCTGTTTAATCTGACCAACATCTTGATAAAGACTAGTTAAATCTGAAGCTAGAGCAGAGCTTAGTGCTGCTGAAAAATTTCTTTGGGTTACGTTACCGTCAGCATCTACCAAATCAACAGCAAATGATTTTGCAAATTCAACAAATGGCTTGAGCCTGTCATCAACAGCCTCAACTCCAGAGCCGCCAGCATTTATAACTAACTCAGCAGTTTTAATATCTTCTTGCGTTAATGGATTAGTGCTAGTTTTAGAAGACAGATAAAGAGCATTAATCTGGTTTTTTAAACCAGCAGAAATGCCAATAATTAATTTGTTTTCTTGTGCTGAATAAGTGCGACCATCATAAATAGTAGACTCAAGACCATTGCGCTGTGCTTGAAAAAACCCTGTAATTTGACCAAACAGTTCTTGCTGGCTGTCAGGGTTTGTCAAATCTACAGATGATGTTGTTTGAGAAAGAATAACAGCATCTTTCTCTGCTCTTTCTTGCAATGAAATAGATTCATTTTGACGATCACGATCTGCTTTTCTTTTAATAAAATCAAGCTCAGTGCTTGCAATCAAAGACCCGCTCATTCCAGAAACAACTTGCTGGAATCTTGGCAAAGCATTTTCAGTTATGTTTTGGGCATAATTTCTAAATCTTGTTGAATATTCTTCAAAGCCATTAGGCTTTAAATATGTCTCTGCATAAATTCTAGCTGATTCAGCTTTAAGATCATCCTCAGTTTCTGTTACATACCTACGCTCAATAACAGATTGATACGCTTTAGATGCAGCACGACCAAACTGGCTAGGAACAGAAAACGCCTCTGGCTGTCCAGTCTCAGGGTTAATAGTGCGCACTTGCGATGCAGCAACAGATTGAGCAAGCTCTGCCCCTTCTTTCCGCGCGTCTTCAACAAGATTTTTAAAAGAGCCTTGTATAAGAGTATCTGCAAGTTGACCAACGCCAGCAGCAACAAGACCGCCACCAAGATCAGCTTTTACAACACCTATTGGCTGATTCAAAAATTGTCTCTTTTCACGAATAACAGCCATTAATCATTATCTCCAAACAACGCATTAGTTGTTCTGTATTCTTCATACCTAAACAACCCAGATGCAATAGCAGAGCCTGCACCCAGCAGTGATGCTCTATATGCAGCCCTACCTCTTGCTGTCACAGCCCTTTGTTGCGTTAGGTTTTGTGCCATTTGAATTGTTGTCTGGCTTTGGATTGCGCTAACATCTTTGCCAGCAATTTCTTTTTGCTTCGCCATAAATGCTTTAACGCTTCGATCACTAGGATCTCTGCCTAACCCACTAAAAAATGTAGCCCTATTAACAGCTTCATTTGCGTCAAACTGTGCGTTGCGCAGATTAATTCTCTCTAGGCCAACGATTTCGTCTTGTTTTCTTTGAAATTCAAGTTGCGCACGATCAAAAGCAGCCTGAGATTTAGCTGCTCTGCCTTGAGACAAAGTAGAAATAACACTAAGCCCAGTTCCTATGGCTTGTAGTGCAAACATGCTTGGTGCCATTAAAACGTTACCTCCGCGACAATACCATTAAGCTGCAAAGATACAGGCGCAGTCTGAGTAATCTTAACAGTTGGATCTTTGCTATACCCCAGCAATCTAAACTCACGTTTGCCAGTAACTGCTTCACGGGCTTGGCTAAAATCATCAGTTACAGTGCGAATAACCAGCTTCTTATCATTCACTGATACAGACAAAGTATCAAGCAGGTCAACTACAACACGGTTTACAGAACGTGGCTCACCTGTAAGTGGGCCATTAGTAACTTGTGCATCAAGCGGCAATGTTTCAGCCTCAACATTAAAGTCAAAGCCAATCTCAGCAGATGTTATCTCTTGCACAGCAGACACATCTACATTGCCACTAGCTACAGTAAACTCACCAAGATAGTCATTGCCACTTACTACTTTTACAACAGCACCATTGGCAAAGTGGCTAGACACATCAAACACACCGGCAGTGCCAGTAAAGTCATCAGAAAAGTCCATATTCAAACTTGAGTCAAACTCCATCAAAATATGCTTGTCTGTGCCAGCACCAGTATCATAGGTGCCAATGCAGAACACACGATCATCTACTGTGCATACAGAATGAAACTTGCCTGATGTAGTCCACTGTGTCCAACCAGCACGTTGCTCTGCCCTGTTCGATGTAAACACAGCTAGCGTACCATCGTTATTCAAAACAAAGGCATAAGACTCAGGGCGGTTGATTGCACCGCGCAAAATTGACATTTGCACCGGTCCTGTAATCAAGTGCGGCGATAATACAGAAATGCCAGTAGATACATACGCTGCTTCTGAATCAGAATAGATATACTCTCGCACCACAGAGCCAGTCTTCTGCACATAGATAGTGGCACCATCAAATGAGTTAGGGCGTACAAAGTTTGCCCCATATGATGTTTGCCTACGCACCTGCGCATTGGTCGGTGTAATTGGTTTCTCGGTAAATGACGGTATGTACATCTCAGATGTACTGGTAAAGATCTGCAAGTCACGATTAGACACCAAATGCCTGATCGTATTGATCTCACCAATAGATGCTGTAATATCTAAAGCATCGTCATCTTCTGCATTACCAATATCAAAGTTAAAGTAGTCAGCAGATTTGCTTGCCCAGATGCCGTCAGGCTGGGCTAGTGTGCCACCTAGCCACAGCCTGTTCTCATGAAATGTAACTGCACCGGGATAGCCGCGCAAAGAACTGTAAGACTGCTCACCCCATTCTGTAGATGCAGCATGGGTTACAATCTTTGGAGAACCACCACCAATAGTAGATTCATTAGCAGAAGAACCAGCAGTTACAACAAACTCGTTTTCGTTGATAACTTCAGTGACAGACCGAGTGCCATTAATGTTGTTAGCTGATATGCCGCCAACCGCACCCGCTGCTGATATTGTTATTGAGTCACTTGTTGATAGACCGTGATTGGCAAAGGTAATGTGGATGTCTGTGCTGCCATCTGTGGTCTCAATAGCATCTTGGTCAAGATGCACTAACAATTCATCAGTAACATCACCAGTCGCCTGTGTTGCAGACTGAACAGACTTAATCTCAATCTCATTATTGTGATACCGAAGAACAACACCAACATGTTTTGAATCAGGATAGTTCCCACCTGATTGTGATCCTGTTGTGTCAAAATAGTTTTCACTAGTAGTAACTGTAATGCCATTACCGGTTGTAGCGGATGGATCAAGAGTTACACCAACATTTTGGAATGAATAGTACGGCTGATTAATTCGGTAGCCATCTGCGCTTTCGTTGAACGTCATAAGCTGTAGTTCAAACGTAGTCAGGCTAGTGCGCACCAGTTTACGCACCATAAACGTTTGGTGTGCAATAAACATTACATCACCAAACTGAGCGTAAGTTAGCTCTGGCAACTTGGCATTGGTAAATGGGATTGCATTGCTATCAACGTCCTGTGTAAGCGTCTGTATTAAAGACACTGCGCCAGTAGTAGGACTAATCTGAAATACGCGAATCTTGGCGCTTTCCAGACTTACAATGTAGCGTTCATCATCAGAAAATATGAATGGCACCAACCTGAGTTGCTGGGTAGCGGAGGAATCTACCGTAGTGTCAAACTCATATATGCGCTTGGTGCCAAAACGTTTGAGCAACCCACCCTCATTGCGCAGAAAGAAGTTCTCTACTTTCTTTGCGGAGTTGTTATAGAGCGGGGTGTCAGTTCTCGAAACAAGCGATGGGCTGATCTCACCATACTGAAAGTTACTAATCGGTACGCGGATTCTAGCCATTAGCTTCGCCTGTCAGTAATAAACCTCGACGTTACCAGCTTGCGCGTGGTCTGCTGCTGCGCATCCAAGCTACGAGCCTTTGCCATTGCTTCTTGCCCTGCTTGCTTCATCAGTGATGCCAAACCAGAGTCTCTGGCAATAGACGTTGCAAACAAGGTTGCCAGTGCATATTCAACAGCAAGCGTGAAGTACGAGGGCCAGTCTTCTTCGTTAGCCCGATATGTGTAGTCCGCAATCACAACATCTGTAGGCGATGTGTCTGCGTAAATCTTGTCACCGTAAATCTGATACTCAATAGGCAGGTCATTAACAGTTACTGCATGTACCATAAGAGTACCGTTAGCCTGTTGATAGGCATACTCATAACGACCTGTTGGTGCGTCTGTCAGCCTGTTCAATACAGCCTGATTGGTAGAGAAGCGCCACCTAGCATTAACCAGTGACGCTCTAGCAACATCTTCATACAGGTTCACAGCGACAAGAGCCTCTGTGGTACCGTCTTCAAAAGAAGTAATCGGATCTGCACCAATCAGGATCAATGCCCTTGAGCAGATATCTACCGCTGAATTTGCTGCCGTACTGGTCATGTCAGTAGAGGGGGCCGTAGCCCCCTCTCCCTATTTTAGTCGCCGTCAGTTTCAGCGATAGCCGTGCCATCAGAGACATCGACTACTGAACCTGTGTTCGACAGGACGTTCACAAAGTTTGTGGTTGGAGTATTCGTATCCACAACAATGATAACGTCACGAACAGCCAGCATATTTGCGGCATCGTTAAAGTAACCAGAGGTGTTTACAGTCCCAATTGCATCAGCAGAACTGTAGAGCCAAAGATCACCGTTTGAAGCACCGCCAATACGAGTGAGATTTGCTGCACTATAAGCCATTTGTCACCCCTATTAGTTGTTGTCCAGAACTTCGTACACACCGTTATCGTCGATAACTTTTGCACCCATCGACATCATCGAGGTTGCAAGGTGTGATACTTTTTCTGGTACATAGTTGATCTCAGTCGAGACATCTGCATTGATGCCAAGACCAACAGCCGAGGTGTGGTAGGCCATGTTCTTACCAGCAGTGATTGCCGAGGTAGAGAACACCTTAAAGCCCATGAACTCTTTCATGGTCATGCCACCAGCAAACGGCAGGTTCTGTTCACCAACAAAGTCTGACGATGCAAACTCAGTAATAGTAAACAGGTCTGCGTAACCCTTCGGGTGCATAGCCAGATAACGGCCACCATCCTCAGGAATGTTTGCAGTACCAAACGTCTCAAACAGAGACAGGATATCGGCAAGCGCCAGAGCGGAGCCAGTATCGTGAATCTGAGTCGAGTTGGCACCCGCATCCATTGCTGTGTAAAGAAGCTCGTCAGTCTTACGACCAAGAGCAGCAGCAGCAGATTGAGCCACAGCTTGACGCTCGTTGATGTTGACCTTGAGTTCATCTAGCTTGTCGATGTACTCAGCAGCGTAGAAGTCTTCCATAGTTGCTTCCACTTGAGTGTGTGCAAGCTCCATAGGAGTAACGTTGCCGTTGCGCGACTTGGTGGAGGCAGAGCCAGCACCGATCTTTTGGAAACGAACAGTCGAGCCAGTCACATTATTTGCCATGCGCACAGTGTTCCGCAGTTTGGAACCCATACGCTGATAAGCCATGTGAACCTCAGACTCGAACTGCTTAATAAATGCGACATCAATAGTGTTCGCCATTTTACAGTCCTCGTAAGATTGTTTTCACGTTCACGGTTATCTGTTTGGCATCTTCAACGCGATTGTCCTTGCGGGTCGCTCAGTGCATTACAGGCCGACTTAATTCACCAATAACATCATTCTTATCTACAACGCAACGCTCAAATCGCATGAAAGTATGACTGTTTATTTCATACATGCTTTCATCAAACGTAAACCCGCACCAACTGAGCCACATAATTGTGTCGTGGTGGTCAGCAGGAACAAAGTTTTCAATGCTGTGATAATCACCTTGGAGCAACTCTATAGTTGGACGACAGCCCCTAAGAAATGGACGAAAGTTATAATTGATTGCATTAGTGCCAAGCAACCAAATGCGTCCTTGGTTATTATCTATTGGCACACTTCCGCACATCCCAATAGGCGTATCATCAAGTCTGAGTGTGTAGGTGACTGCGCCGTGTATAACTAGTGGCTCAGTAAGAGCCTCTAGCGGAGTCAGGTTGTGTATATAACACTCCCTGACATCCGCTTTGCGCATGTTGTCAGCAACACGCTCGGCATGTTCGGGTAGGCTTTTTATTAACGAGAGCCTACCAACTCGTATGGCTTCGTTAGCCATTTGAGAAGATGCGCCTAAAGCCATCATCAACTTCCTTTACGAAAGTCGGATCTCTACGAGCAGGATCATGATAGCGTGGATCAAGCATCTTTTGTCTTAGGTCAGCTTCTGTTTCACGTGAAACTTCAACTGCACCGTTGGATGGGCCTCCTTCTCGCATAGCTTCCATCACATGTTCAAGCACCATAATACCCTCTGCTGTTTCACACATACGCTCCACAGCGCCAAGCATTTCTTCTGGAAAAAACTGATTAGCAAACAAACTAGCAGCTTCTGTTCTTGCGCTAGCATTGTCGCCTAGTTTTTCTATCTCAGCATCATAGTCAGGCACATCAGCATTGATTGCCTGTGCATACATCTCAATGCCTTCGGCAAACTCATCCTGACTGTAACCATTTTCAAATGCAGTCTTTGCCCACCATTGCAGCAGTGGATTGTCTGTTGCCATTTCGTCATCGATGCTGTCAGGAAGAACGTAGTCACCTACATCGGCTGGCCTATTAGCATAGGCTTGCTCTTCCATCTCTTTCATAAACTGATCGCGGAATGTTTCTTCTTTAGCCCCGATCTTGCTTTCAAGGTTTGAGTAAGACTCAACCATATCTTCAAGAGACTTAAACTTCTCAGGCAGAGCAGCAAGCGGATCAGGTGCCGCTTCTGGCTCAAGCATCGGATTGCCACCCTCGGTTACAATACCGGAATCTTCTGCTTCAACTTCATTCATTTGATTTCACCTTTTGACCATGCCGGATGCGCGACTCTATTAGGCCCACGATGTATCGCTGCCCCTCCATATGACGCAACTCCGCATCAGAAACTGCTGCGCCATTAACTGCTTCGATTGTAATTGAACGTAGATACTTCAACACATCCTTGCCTAGTTCATCTTTGAACAAGGCTGCTATGTTGATGCTTATTTTCTCGTCATCTGGACGACTACGTTTATAGCCATCAAGACTGAGGTAGTTGTTCTGCGCCACCCATTGCTCCCTGTTGAGTCTGTGCATACTGTTGTGCCAAGGCCACAAGCTGTCTGCGTTCCTCAAGGTCGCGGATCAATGAATCTGGCACACCGAACTTCTTGCCCAAGTATGCTGCTGTTTCTTCTGAGTCGATCAGAATCTGCACCACCTGTGGGCCAAAGGTTGCTTGAACCAACTCAAGCCAACGCGCCACAGATGTAATGTCTTGGTTTGCCTGTGCCTGTGCAAGAGGCGACACAGATCGAACCTTTACTTCTCTGCCATTAATAGTCGGCAGTTCGATACGTCCCTGCTTCTTCAAGATGTAGACTACGCGCTGAAGAACAGGTTGTACCAACTCTGCTTGAAGTCGCCCAAAAGCAGAACCAATACGACGCGACAAGTCGGCCATACGCTCTGCAACTTCTGTTGCAGAAGCTGGGGTTCTATCAGGATTACCAAGCATGTCATTGTACAAGGCTCTCTTAATATTCAGCCTCATATCAGATAGCACAAGGTTAGCTACGTCAAACGAACCAGCAGCGCGGATTGGTTCCAAGCCACGAGAACCAGCAGCTTTCGGGATGACCGTACCCGGAACAAGACTAATAGTGTCAGGGTTGACTACTCCGTCATCTTCCATCTGGTAGATACCTGAGATAGCCATTTGCGCGTTCTCAAGTATAAGCTCAATAGTAAGATTCGTAGTTTTAATGGCACTAAGCGCATTGATGAGTGGACCTCGCCCATAGACCTCGCCACTGCACTTCGACCAGCGGAAGCATATAAAAGGATTTGACCCCACACCACGATACTTCTCCTCTCTGACCACTTCCTTGTTGGTGCAATCAATAGCAAAGAATAAGTAGGCTTCGTCATTTTTGACTGAATAATCTTTACACACAACTTCAAGGATCTTCACCTTGTCATCAGGTGCGTTCTTAATTTTATTTTGCAGCTTACTGCCAATGCGAGCATTTTTGTACATCAATGGAACATCTGATGCGCGGACTTGACGCTCACGATATACATGGTCAATGCGGTCATCCGGGCCGGTATCTAGCACTACATGCGGCAGTGGTACGGCAGAAAATACAATAGGGTTGATTGCATCACCTTCAGATACAGACAGCACACCAGTGCCGACAGCCAGATCAAGGAAGGACTCATGCACCTCCTGACCAAAGTTGCTGTTCTGAATTACCTCAAAAACGTACTCAGTTACTTCATCAAGCTCGTTATCAACGCCTTCACGCGCCTCATTTGGAACCTCAGATCCCGCACGAAAATCCGCCCATCGCGCAAAGTTTGGCACCAGACCTTGCTGCAAACGTGATGCAAACTCTTGCACACCAACAACAGCCGTCTCATCAAAGATCTTATCATCACGACGCTGACCTACCGCTTCATAATAAAACGACTCTCTTTGCGGCAGCGCATACTCGTAGCACTCCTCAAACAGATCGACAAAGTTCTCTCGCAGAGACTTTGCCTTTTCGTATTTCTTCATATACATGCCAGCAATCTTGTCATTGCTGTATGTGGCTTGCCCAACGTCAGTGTTTACAATCATGACTTATACCTATTGAAATAACCCATGCCACCGCCGGGGCCAGTAATCAAAGACCTGCGGCCAGATCCACTTGTTGTAGCCTGAACGGATTCCGCAAGAGACTCTTGCTTGCGCTGTTTACGTTCATCTAAAGCCTGTTGCTTTCTTTCAGCAGCTTCTGCCTCAACTCTAGGATCGACTGCTGGACCTCTATAGCCCCCGCCACCAATGCACATATCAGTCTCCTTTATTAACCTGTATCATCTTACATCCTTGCCCACAAGCCGCTGCGCTTTGGCTTCTTAGCCTTACGAGCAAAGACATCGTATTCTTTTTTAGCATTAAATGCTCTTAATGGCTTTTGCCCAGAAATAAGCTGACGCCCTTCACCAGCGCCTAACATCAAATATTGCAAAGCATCATGTATGTGCGAATACATGTTTTTTTCTGGCTTGTCATCAAACCTTTCCCCAGATACTTGCAAACGCTTATAGCTATAGCCACCTTCAAACCCTTTGATGAGCGTAGGACAGCGGCGGTCAATCAAGAACGCTGGCTTGCCATCTACCATCTTGTTCAAGTTGCTAGATACAGACTCAAGGCGCAGATCTACCGAGTTACTGTGTGTAGGCTGTGCGCGTAGGCCAGCACCGCGCAAGATCTGGAACGGTGTGCTTTCATCAGTCTGCGCACGAAAGTCACCCGCAGGATCACCAAAAATATGAACATCAAGATTGCCAAAGCGGGTAGCAATTTCTTGGCGCAGCATTTCGGCAAAACGCACAATGCCCATGTCTATTGCCACAATCTCAGATTGGATTAGCCACCTGCCGCGCACCTTTTGACCAAACACAGCAGCAGGGGTCAGACCAAAGTCGATGCCAATATACAGCGGTATACCATCAGCAATCGGGATCTCCTCTGTCGCAACATGTGTTTCAACATTGAACATCGGATAAACAGGCTTGCCTTCTTGGATAGTGCCAAGACGATTCATTACATACACATCAATCCAAGACTTTGTTTTGCCTCGGATTAGATTCGGGTAGTAGCTTTCAAGCATGTTCTTGGCGTTCTCAGCGCCAGTATTTTTAGCATAGTCCAAGACATTGCCGTTCTTATCCAACGCTTCCTTCATGCCAGACGGCTGCACATAGAAGTTCCAGTTGTCTGGCTTGACCAGCATACGCGCTTGCTCATGAGGGATGTGGTCAGGGACAGGTACCTCGCCAGACATAATGGGCCACCAGTGATCTTCCTCTGGCGCGTTTGTATCGGCAATCACCCCTGACCACGATGGCCCCCCATCACGCATGGAAGGGAAGCGACCCACGCGCATGGTACAAGCATCAATAATAGACTTCGGCACCTCTCTGGCCTCGTTAATCCAGATGCCAGTAAGTTCTAATGACAGCAGCTTCTTTACATCTTCTGGGCGATCAAGGGCCAAGAAAATAACCTCAAGTTCAAGATCTGCCTGTTTAATGTTGTGCGTGTATGGCACTGACCACATAAACTTGCCCCACTGATCCTCTGGGAACCAGTCAAGCCAAGTCTTAATTGTGGTTGTTCTAAGCTGTGGGTTGGTGTTTCGAATGATTGCCCACCGGCTGCGCCGGATACCATCCTTGTTTGGCTTCTGCTGTAAAGCGCGGCGAAAAACTTCAACGCAACAAGCAACCGACTTACCAGAGCCTACCGGCCCCCTAATGCCACGAAAGAACATATCGTCTTTCATAAATGCTTTAAGGACTTTGCCGTCAGGCTTATAGCTAAAGTTGGTCAACCTTCTGATCCTTGCCAAACTTAATCATCCGCTCAACCACCTCTGGGCCAATCACAGAGATTACCTTATCGGCTTCGCGATCAGTACAAAACTCTTCTGGGTGGTGAACAAGGTGTACTTTCTTCACCACCCTGCGCAAGATCTCTCGCTCTTCTGGTTTGAGCGTGTGCAGAAAACTCATCTGTAACTCGCAGTCTTTTTAGCAATGCTCTTCGGTTGCTTTGAGAACTGCTTGCCTCGACGTAGGGCAGCACGTTTCTTCCGGCTAGTGCGCTGATACTCCTCGTCACTCAGGGCAGAGATGGCGGCAGCAGGGAGATACCGCTCACCAGTAGCCTTGCTGCCCTGAGTGCTAGGCTTCCCTGACTTGGTGCGCCACTTCTGGCGTGTCCAAGCTCTCAAGGATTTCTGTGAAGCTGCTAGTGCCATTATCTTGGAACATACTCACTGATTGCGTCTTTGTTGACCAATGGCAACCCAGCGTTTCTATATTCATCTAGTGACGCATCTTTGCCAATCTTGAGTAAAGATCTACGCATCTTGTCCATGCGGCGCTGGTAGTCAGCTAGATCTTTGATTCTGCGCTGCTTGTCTTTATCAACTTGAGCAATCAGAGAAGACTGCGACTTAGAGCCAGTAGGGGCCGACATGCCAGCTACAATCTTTCTAGCAATAGCACGGAGGTTAGATGGGATCTTCTCTTCACGCTGCTTTACGCCACGATTTACCGCAGCATTGAACTGAGAGACTGTTAGCTTTCTAAGATCGGACATTAGTTTGTATATCCTCCGCCAGCCTTCTTATACAGAAGGGCTAGCCTTTGCGCTTTTCTTGCTGACCACTGACCCGGCCTTCCGCCCTTTCCCTCGCGTTTTACGCGGTTGAACAGGCGCTTCCTCGACGCTGGCTTCGTGTAGTTCCCCGCTTCGTTGACCGCCATCTTCAATCTCCACTAGACGCTTTGAGTCACGAGTGTAACTAGAACCAGACAGAACCCTGCCGTCTGGCATAATAAAATACGGCCCATCATAAGGAGTGCCGTCTCTGAACTGATACTTAGGCACCGCGCATCTTAGCCTTAACAATTTTATCCTGTAGATCCTGCGGCAGCTTCTTCTGTGCAGAAGTCAGCAAAGAACGAGCAGCCTTCTTGGCCTTCTTCTTTCCCGCAGCAGTGTAGGCGTACTTCTTTCCCATTACGTTAGGCATTTGCTTTCCCCTTCTCTTTAGAACGCTGGTAAGAGGCTAACAAAGAACGACCCCTGCGTACAGCACTGGCCTTGTCACCACGATGCCCCCATGCCTCTAGTGAGAGCTTCAATCTGGTCTTCTTCCCATCCTTGTACAGCGGCCCCTTGGCGCTGCCCATCCTTACCAAGAAGCTGCCCTTGCGCCGCTTCTTCTGTGGTGTGTCCGCCTTGGCCTTGACCGGTGCCTTGAGTCTTCCGCCGGTCTCCCGATTGTATGATGCGCGTCCGGCAGCGTTGAGGCCACCTTGAGGGTTCTGTCCTTCCTTGCGTTGCCATGCCGGTGTCTTCGCCATCAAACGTTCCTAAGATTAATCAAACTAGCCCTTGTGCCAAAAGCCGTCCTGCGTCCGCTACCACGCCGACGCTTCGTCGTCAAAGTCCCACCACCCATCTGCGCAACCTCAACAGCAGGCTCCTCAACAGGAGCAGCAGGCGGAGACGGTGGCGGACTATCATCCTTTTCTTGCTTGGGAGCAAAAGGATTCATGTCAGGACGCCCAGAATAAACCCGACCACCAAAAGTCCCCGGCTCGGTAACGCCAACAATAGAACCAGTCTTGCTAGTAACAGGCTTCACACTATAGCTAGGCTTGTCACCCAGCTTGCCAATAGTCGGCGTGTCACTCTTTAACTTGTCTAACAATCTTTTAGCAGAGGCTCTGCCAATCGTATTGAATACACCGCCAACAGTCCCAGCCTTGCCCAAACCCCTAGTGCCTACAGTCGCCCTAGTCTGTAAATCACCAAGCTGCTCCTTGGTAATGTCAGAACGACCAGCAAGATTAGCCGCCGCAATATCACTGCCAGTAATCGCACGAGCAGCACCGGGGCTAAGACCGCTAGCAGGCTTGTAACTTACGCCAACCTCACGCTGCTTGGCAGACGCAGGACCAATAAAATCCCTAGCAGCACCCTTGCGAACCCTCGGTGGATTTAAATTTTCTGATGTTCCCCCGCCGGGGTCTCCGCCTGTGCACATGCTTTTTTTGCCTCTAATGTCTGTGTGGTACTACTAGTGACAGTGACCTGCCGACTTTTGACCCCCCCGCCAGCCTAGCCGAGGTCTATACTAACCTTAATTTCCCCAGCGTGTAAGTGCATCTGCTTATCGGCTGGCTTGAAGCCAGCCCGATCGAGTATGTCCTTGCTAGCTTCTAGCTGGACATACTCGGACTTAGCGCCTCGCGCTAAGTTAAGCAGCTTGGAGGCAGCTACCGTAGCATGTAGACCGAGGCTCTCACCGACTCTTGTCATCATGTACTGCTGCACATGCGGCTGTCGCAAAGCCTTACTGGCACTCACTCTCCCGGCTTCGCCCTCTGCGTATCCGGCTTTGCCAGCCGCTTCCTTGATGCTACACCCATCAGCTACGAGCGTATCCACCAGAGCCATCTGTTTATCGGTTAGTATCTTAGCTACTGTCATGTTCAAACCTGACTGTTGCCCCCCCTGTGTTCCCCCCCAATGTGGCCTCGTTGTCAACCCCATGTCAACCACATATTTTACACATGTCACACAGGTCTTGTGCGACATGGCTCACATGTTGGCTGTCCCTGCCGTGCACTCGTTGGTCTGCCCTTACTTGCTCATTGGGCATATCACTTCTCCCATCAACAGCCGCTCCACCCCCGCCAGCAATGCCTAAACCAATCATCAGGTGGCTACCGATCTCAACAGGCCAGCCGCACCCGGTCTACGTTTGTGCGTACTCTCTGGCTGTCTTCTTCCGTGGTGGCCTGTTGATATCGGCGGCCGGTCCAGCCCCGCCGGGCTGGGCGGCCTGTATCCACCTGTGATTGGAAGGCATTGTAAGGCGGGAGTGGCCCGCCTGTAGATAGGAGAAGAACCAATGACCAAGCAAGTTCAGACCAACGGTTTCGTCAAAGACACCCAGCGCATGTTCACCATGTCGGACAAGACAATCAATAAATCACTTCAGTATCATGTTACAAAGGGTTTCATCGGACACCTTGAGTGGAGCATCAACAACAAAGAAGAGATCAAAGAACGCTACACCAATGAAGCTCGTGACATGATCGCCAACAAGAACGGAGATGTTGAAGGCGCACCGACCTTCGATGAAGGTCGTCTTATCCAACTGGAACAGGATTGGCACTGGCACAACGATCAGCAAGCAGTTGCTGAAGACATGCTGGCTTACTTCAAACAAGCATCAGAGCAACTCTTCCCAGAGCAACATGAGGCTTCAAAGAAAACAGCAGAGTCAGCTATCGACTTCTTCAAGGCTAGCGCATAACGCGCTAGCCCAGCCTCGCAGCTTCGGCTGCGGGGCTTTTTCTCTGCCGGTATGGCCCTGCATCTGGGAAGGCATAACCAGCCAGAGTAAATCAAAGCTGCACGGTTCAAATACTGTGCAAGAATTTTGTTCTTGATTAAATACAAAGGTACTGCATACTTGCAGTAGGAGGTAAATCAATGAATATCATCGGTAATATACTCATCGGAATCGGCATGTTCGCTCTGATTTTTGGCACATCAATGGCAGAGCCAATGGATGATAGCGCCTTCTTCTTTCAGATCGCATGTCTTATCGGCGGCATATGTGTCGCCTTCATCGGCGGCATTGTCCGCACAATGGCTGAGTAGCCAACAAGGAGAACCAAAATGGACGGAACTATTGTCAAAGAAGACCTGTGGCATTTCCCAGTTGAGATGTGCAGCTTACACGCATCGTCAATCCACACTGACAATCTTGAGGTGCCAGAAAATATGGCGCGTGCAATCGTGCGCACTGACACCAATCAAGTGCTGGGTGTTCACGGAAAAAAATACAAGCCAATCACCAACATGAGTGTCGTCAATGCAATGGTCGATGCAGTGCATGAGTCAGGCATCAGCCGTGACTATGACTTGACCATCGACTCACTCGACGGCGGAGCCAAGATGCGTGGTCGATTCTTGTTCAACGATCTGGTCATCGAACCTGACGTTGGCGATGTCATCAAGCACGAGATCCTGTTTTACAACAGCTACGATGGTAGCTGGGCGTTCCAGCAGACTAGCCGTGGACACAGGGTCTGGTGCAAGAATGGCTGTAGTAACGCCATGACTGTAGCTAACACATGGGCCAAGCACACCACCAATGTGAATGTCAAAGGCAGCACAGCCAAGATTGTAGCTGGCCTTGAGACATTCATGCAGGACAAAGATGTGTACAAAAGCTGGATGACAACCAGCGTTGATGACGAGACAGCTTTCTTGTTCTTCAAGATGAAGCTGTGTCGTTACCCAACACAGGATGCCAGCATCAAGATCAACGAGCGTCGTTACGAGCAGCTTTGCCGCCAGTGGAACAAAGAGAAAGTTCAACTCGGCAGCAACAAGTGGGCCTTGTACAACGCTTGCACCCATTGGGCTACGCACACTGGTGACACAAACACACCACACGTTGCTAGCCGCAACCGTGAGAACCTGCTTATCAAAGCACTCAAGCCAGCCAACTGGCACCTTGCATAGGAGACAGTATGTCAACACCATTCATCGTACTCGTAGAGGGGGCCATCGGCCTCCTCGACAGAGCCAGAGACAACATCAACGACACAGGCAAAGATGCCTTTCGTTATGAGGTAGAACACGCTCTGTACACACTCAACGGAATCAAAAGCAAATACCACGAGTCGCTTGACAGATTCGTTGCAGAACCAATCGAACCATCAATCAAGGAGGTCAAGTGATGTCGCTCATGCAGCAACGCCACTTTGAATACATCGCAGACAATGTGGCACCACTCTTGCCGTGGCCAGCAAAAATACAGGACATGGCTGACAAGCTAGCTGCAACCAACCCACGCTTTGATCGCAAGAAATTTATAGATCGCGCGACCAAAGCATGGGAAGCAGCCAACCCAATGGAGGAGTTGGATGACTACATTCCACACCTTGAGCCGTGAGTTCTATGAGTGCCGTGAGTGCGAAGCACACATAGAACACTATCATGATCTCAAACATTATAGCGAAGACAGCGGGGGCTTCTGCCCCTGCTGCGATAGTGACGATCTCAAAGTGATGACATCGTACATAGTTTACCAACAAGTGTGGGCCACCGATGAAGTGGATGCCGCCAACACTGCAATGGAGCTAGACGAATGGCATACCATTACTGGTACGGTCTCGTAATAGACCCAGATTTTGACACCATGTTTACTGGCCCGATAGATCTCAAGTTCCAAGAGGAGCCATATCAAGGAGGGCTTACACAAGGCAGCGAGGTACACATCAGGAAAGCTGTAATTAAAAATCCACCACTCGGAAAACATTCTGTATGGCCGGAAGCAAGGAGAACAGAATGGAGAACCTAATGCGATACGAGATGTATCATTACTTGATGGACTCAATCGCCACACACTTTGAAACACAATTCAAAGTCGGCCCATTATCTGAGCAAGAGTTACGCAGGTTAGAATACAAACACGATGCCTGTGTCATGTTCATCAATCAACAGCTAGGAGGCACCAGTGACTGATAAAAAAGAAAAGCTGTGGGTCTACGACACATGGCAATACTTTGAAATTTGGGCAGAAACTGAAGAAAAAGCAGAAGAGCAAGCCTATCAGATTGGCCGCGAAATTGGCGTCGATCTAAGACTTGTAGATAATTATCTGGAATATCAGGAGAACACCAATGATGGATGACCTTTTCGAGACGCCAGCTTATAAGCTGGTTCGCCGTGACGACCCAAGCACTAGCCATGATGCTGCTGAGCAGCTTGATGTAAACAAGATGGAACGTGTTGTATTGGCTGCAATCACCAGCTTTGCAGACAATGGATGCATCTCTGACGATGTGCTGCGCATCCTTCCCGGCTATCGCTACAGCACAATCACTGCCAGATACAAGCAACTCAAAGAGAAAGGCTTGATCTTTACCGACCACCGCAAACGCAAGGGCGAATCTGGTCGGCAGCAGCTAATCATGTGGGCCAAAGAGTTCTACGTTGAAGAAGATTGACATGACTGCAAGTATGCAGGACTATCCCTGCATGAAAAGCTACATGACAACGCTCAAGAACAGAGCAAAGCGCCACCGAATATCACTCAAGGATGCGTTCCTTCAAGCTGGTGTTCGAGACTCAACCTATTATAGAGCCAATCAAGGCAAGGAGTTACGCTACGAAACCGCAAAACTAGTGTTCGATTACATTACCGATGCCAGCAAGAAACAGACGCACAAAAAAGAAACTTAATCAGGGCAAGGCACAAACATGCGAAGCATGTGGTGCAGTGACACCTTGGTTTGTCTGTCCAGTAGCATCGATCAACCCGCCGTCATGGTACACAATCTGCCTTGACTGCTATCAGGAGAACCAATGGCAAACAAAAATCGCGACAAGGGAAACTACCACGAAAGGTGGTTCGTCAACTGGCTCCAAGAACTTGGCTTCACAGCCAAACGCCAGCCCCTATCAGGAGCACTCGGCGGAGAATACTCCGGCGACATCATCTGGAAACTCGGACGACTTGAGTTGGTGGTGGAAGTAAAATACAGAGACAAGTCAAACTTCCCCAACCCATTCACCGTTGTGCGTGACGTTGCATTTTACAAACGCAAAGTCGGCACACCAAAGACGCTTGTTATCTTTGACGGTGATGTGTTTGAGCGTGACATCGCTCCGTTACTAACCAAAAAGAAACGAGCATCCAAAGCAGAGTTATCTGAAGAATGGATGCCAACCGACAAGCAACAGGCTACACTCAATGATTTGCTAGGAGTGGAGATAAACCATGACATTGAAGCCACTAAGTTCCGCGATCACCACAGGTCGAAAGGGAACACATTCAAACGACCAGACCTTGCCTACAAAAAATGGTGTACTAACGCCGTTGAGTGGGGAACAGCAGCAACGAGCGGTGGCTCGGCTAATGGAGGTCGGAGATCCAGCAGAGGTGGACAAGAATCTGGTCACTTCGCTGGCCTCATTACCGGGCTTGACGATTTCTAGTGTAGAACGCACCCGCTTCCCTCGTGATGCCGATGTTCAGATTACATTGCTACGCTACGATGTGCATGTGACTGACGAGGCATCGCTAGACCGTGCGTTAAACGCCGTTCAAGCGTCACTGACGCCCCTTCCTGACAAACAGATAGGTGAGCAGCTAACTATGCTGGCAACGCTTGTAGTGAAGCCAGCAGGGGAAACTGCCAAAGATCAAGCAATCAGGATCAAGTCACTCACCGCTCAGTTGATAAAGTATCCTGCGGACATCGTGTTGTATGCCGTCCAGAAGGTCGGGGAGTCGTGCACCTTCTGGCCGGCATACGCCGAGTTCCACAAACACATTGAGTGGCGTGTTGAGAAACGTCGCAAACTAATGGAGGCACTGACAGCCAAGAAGGTTGCACTAACTGCAAGTTCGCAGTAGACTATCTATGCAAAGGAGAACCAAATGAACCGCATAGGATTTATCGGCGGCAGCGACATGCGCCGCATCATGCAAGGTGACTGGATATCACTCTGGGAAGAGAAGACAGGACGCAAAGAGCCTGACGATCTATCAGATGTATTGCCAGTACAGCTTGGAAAATTTACCGAAGATTTCAACATTGGCTGGTTTCAAGAGCAAACAGGCAAGTATGTGTCTACAGGCTCTAAATATAGTCAACATGAAGTCAAGCTAGATGTAGATGGTATACCATGCAAGGGACAGCTTGATGGTCTTGTCGAGGGCATCACGCCAATCGAGTGCAAGCACACCTACGACAACAACACCATCGACAATGTACTCAAGCAGTACATGCCACAGATCCAGTTTTATATGTGGGTCGGCAACTACACAGATTGTTATCTGTCAGTCCTGTTTGGCAACAGACGCTGGGAGTCAGTGCGTGTATCTCGTGCCGATGATTACGTTGAGCGGATGCGTGTGCATCTCAAGACATTCTGGCAGCTTGTTGTAGATGACACACCGCCAGCAGAAGCTGACGAGGTGTATGGCAACCACGTTAACTTGCCTAACCAAGACAAGATCCCTGTCAACGATATGGTCAAGCGCGATGCGTCTGGTGACAACGAGTTCATCAGCCGGTGCCATGACTACATTCAGCATCAACAGGATGCACAGCTATTTGAATCTGCCAAGGCCGATCTCAAGGCAATGGTAGGAGATGATGAGCGGGAGGTTTACTGCGACCTGCTCACCATCAAGCGCGACAAGCGCGGATCACTTCGTATCGCAGTAAAGGAGAACCACTATGACGACTAAGAACCTCGCAACAGCGCTGATAAAGTTCCACGACAGTGGGGCAGCAGCCAAGAAGGGTGCAGCCAATCCCTTCTTCAAGTCCAAGTACGCCAGCCTAGAGGAAGTCATTGAGACTGTCCGTGCAGAAGCTGGCAAGGTTGGGCTGACATTCACCCAGCTTGTTGACTTCGACGAGCATCACATCTTTGTAACCACAATACTGATGCACGAGTCTGGTGAGTCAGTCACTGGTCGCACACCTGTGCTTACCAAGGACAACACAGACCCGCAAAAGATGGGCAGCGGCATCACATACGCCAAGCGTTACGGCTTGCAAGCAGCCTTCGGTCTTCCGTCAGAGGATGACGATGGCAATGCAGCCAGTGTGTCCAACCCCAAAGTCAAGAAAGTCAAAACCAAAGATAGCATCCAGCTTGATGAAAGCGGACGTATCCCACCAGAGGAGTCATGGTAATGTTAGGAATCAATAAACGACTTGACCAGATCGAGTATCGACTCGCTCGTATTGACAAGATGCTTGAAGACATGCTGACAGTTCCAAAACAGGTACCGTCAGTTGTAGTTCACAAGCCTGTATCGGACACCAGACAACGCAGATCAGACTGGTATCCGACTGGCATGGCTCAGTACATGCTCACCAGATATAGGACGGTTGACGATATCATGGCCAAGTTTGGCTACACACAAGAGTCAGTCAGAACCTACCTCAAGAACATACGCAAGGCAGGTCTGCCTGTAAAAACGCGCGGACGCGCACCAACCCAATACAAGATTGCCAACCCGCATAACAGCTCTACTGCTATGCAAATCATCACAGGAGAAAAGCCAAATGGCTGAATACGACAACAGAAACTCTGGCATCGCTGGCAAGCCTTGGCCCGAACAACGTCTGCTGCTGAATGGCAAGCTGAACGTCATGGGCGAAGACATGCAGGTTGTCATTGTCACTGCTGAAACAAACACAGGCGAGAAGCGTCTTGAGATCTTCCAGAAGATCGGTGTCCTGTTCAGCAACGACAAGAACGGCAATGACAAAGCGCCGGACTACTCAGGCCCACTCGACGGCTTGCATCAAGACTGGCGCATTGCTGGTTGGCGTGGTGAGAAAGACGGACGCAAGTTCATGTCACTCAAAGTCAGCGAGAAACAGAAACAGCAGCAAGAACCAGAGCCACAGCAAGAAGCTGCTTCACAAGAGGACGATGATGATATACCTTTCTAGCAGGTCGGTTTTGGTTCTCCGATCCTCCTAGCAAACTGGCGGACAGGCTTCGGCTTGTCCGCCTTTCTTATGGAGACAACAATGATTATTGTACCTAGAAACGACGGCATCATTGTAAGTGTGGACGGCAAGCTGCACACTCTGCCACAGACACCAATCCAAATGATGCACATGGCTGCCCGGTTTCAACAGGCAGCCATTGAGATGCTTACACAGGAACAGCGAGAAGGCGCATCCGCTCAATCAATCGTTCCGCCCTATTCGTCACTTGACGATACCAGCGGCTCTGCTCCATCTGGTTAGCAGCCTCTTCCCAATCACCAGCATCTACAGCCGCCTTCATCTTTTTAAACTGAGACAAGCGCGGTAGCCCCATATTAAACATCATATTTGCGATTATTAATTGTGCGTCGTCAGGTAAGTCAGTGAAGTTTGGATACAGCTTCAAGCAATCCATACGCACACGATCTACATCTTTCTCGAAAGCCTCTCGCACCCGATCCCCAGAAATCGGGGTGCCGAGAGGCTGGCCGTGTTCTGGATCATCTTCGGTAATCAGATGGCCGATGCCAAATGTTGGGTATCCTAGATGGTCGTTGTAGATTTCAAACTTACAACCCTCATCCACTTCCAAGTCATTGATTAGTTTTTCTACGTTCACTTCTTTATCCCCTTGATACCACGGAGTCCAAAGCTGGCCGCTATCGATGCGTACATTGCCCACTGGAACCACTGTGGTGTTGACTCTAGCGCAGTGAAGCCACGCTCCACATATGGCTGCAACGGCGGTATGAAACACATCGCAATGATCACTATAAATAATATAGTCCATGCCTCGTCCTTCCAGCTATCCTTGCTGGCTTCGGCCATAACACGCTCCCACCCCGCCTCATGCGTAGCAGCAACGCGCATAACTTCAGCTTCGGCTTCAGCTTTCGCTACCTTTACTTGGCTCTGTGCTGCCTTCTCAGCAGCCTTGCCCTTTAGCCACCCACCAGCTAGTTCACCTATGATTGGAATAAGCGCTTGAATCATTTCTTTTCACTCCCAAGCCACACCGCAAAAGCGCCAGTCATAGCGCCACTAACTACACTAATCATTGCGCTTTGCTGCGTAGACAAATCATCAAGGCTCATTCCCCATTCAATGACTCTAATATACATAAACGTCATGATAAACATCATAAGCCTTGGCAGGATCTTCCACGCCAAGAACCGCTCCATAGTCACTTCCATCATATCCTCCCTTGATGATGCAGGATTAACGCAACCAAGGCACCCAGAACAGCCAGACAACACAGCACAAACACAGAAATGATCGTACCCTCAACGATCTTCTTGCGTTTGGCTGCGGCTGCTACTTCTGCCTCACGCCTTGCTACTCTAGCTTTTGCTTGGAAACGCTGCCAGTCACCCCACATGCCGGGGCGACCTGTGTAGATCATCAACTCTTTAAGTTGCTTTTCTTGTTCTTTGATTTTTTCTAGCGCTAAAAACTCTTCAAGATCAGAGCCGCCGCCCTTCTGCTGGGCTTTGCGTTCTAGCTTTTCTTTTGCACCAACAAACTGTGCGATGGCGTTGCCAGCAGCGGCAATCTCTTTACCATTGGATACAGCTTGCTTGATAACTGCAAAGGCGGCATTGGCTGCGGCGAGTTCGGCAAGCATCAGTAAACCTTTGTGTCTTTATCTACCACCGTTGGCAAACAATAAGAGGTGATTTTCTGTCCTTGCTTGTGCAGTCGTTGAGCGTAGTACACGCAGTCATCAACACTGCGGAAATACATATCATTGCTGATGAGACGCTTATCTTCACCAATACCTACATAGACAAATAGTAAGAATACATGAATCATCCATTCACTATGATCCCCACAAGTAACAGGATTGTTGTGCCAGCAGTGCCGATCATGATGTGTTCGATGCGCTTGATACGCAGGATGGTTTCCTTCCAACGTTCAGCGCAGACTGCCTCATGGGTGTCGAGTTCAGCTTTGACAGATGTGACGGTGGGCTTGCTCATCAGTCAGCGTCCGAAATGGTCAGCAGTCCCTCCGACTGTTGCCGCATGATTTCAGCATAGTGGCGGTTGGCTGGGTCAAGAGGCACACACATTTCTACGCCATCAATGGTCGCTTTAATAGAAACATTTTGTCCACCATCAATGATGTCAGCTATATACTTTGCCGCCGTAATATTCATGTCATTCATAATTACAACTCCGCATCAAACTGAATAAAACCGTTAGTGGTATCCGACATTCTTGCCCAATAAGACCTTCCCGCAGTAATGTTTGATGTAGATACCATATTGAGTTCTATTCCATGCTTATTGTTGCCATTGCTTTGAATGGTCGTCGGAGTGTAATTAGCGCCAGCACTTAATATGAGAAAATCACTCAAAGCAGCACCATATGAAAATGAAGGTGCGGCCCTCATTTCAACAGGGAACCTTAAAGAGCCGTATGTATTATTAGTATCCCAGCCATTTAAGTTTACAAATGCACCATTAGCCGTGTCTGTTTCAATGCGATATAGATAACGTCTACACCTCTGCAACTCATCCGCATACGAACGATGCTCAAACGGCGTGGCTACCTCGCCTTTTTCAAATTGAACTAGCGCAAGGTCTAGCTTCCAAGCAGCCGTTGATGTGTCGCTGCCTTGAGTAATAAAAAATGCCGTATAGTCTCCGCTGGCAAAACTGCCGAGAGTGTTCATGCTGGAGTGCGTAAATTTGAAGGTAAATTTCTGCCACGACGATGTGGGTGTAAAGGTCGTTGGTGACACGGTATTGTCTTGAAATACATCAGCAGAAAGGTCATGACTATTAGACCCCACTGTCATCGCACGTGGGGTATCTGACTTCGCCCAAAAAGACAGCGTGTATACATCATTAGCAAACTCGTGAGTACCCTCAAGACGATGAAACCAGCCAGCATTGTCATTTCCTGTTGTAACATCTAGGGCCAAATAAAATCTTGGGTTCCCCGGAACAGCAGTCTGCCCATCAGTAAAAGTACCCTGACTACCCGTAAGAGTCGCACCAGATACGTTAAGACGCCAGCGGTCTGCTGACCCATATCCCACAGTGGTTTGGCTGGTGCCACGCTGCCATATTTGAAAATCACCGTTGATGACGAGGTTCCTGCCTGTCAGGCCACCGGCATCAGCCGAACCGGCCAAGTCTGCGAAATCTCTTGCTCTGCTCATTATGCGTTCTCCAGTGCCGCGACACGAGTTTCTAGGTCAGCCAGACGCTGCTCTGTTGCTGCGCCGATAAACGCCAGCAGTTCAGGATAGCGGATGCCAAGCCGTGTGCGCTGTGTTGCGCCTTCCGGTGCTTCTTCGGCTGTTTTGTAATCCAATGTATGTGTTTGCTCTACACCATCGTCGTCGGTATACGTTGCATCAGCTTCCCACCAAGTATCGCTACACCAGAACGCATACTTACTTGCGTCTAGGCCAGCTTCAGTCATTGCAGTCCTCACCTCTTGTGCAATCACGCCGGTATGTGTACGAGCCGCATCGCCGTTTTCTGTGACGCTGCTGTTCCACTTGAAAGTCTTAAACAGCTTGCTGATGGCTTTTGCCGCCGTTATTTCGGCTGTGGTCAGACTGGCAATTTGCTGCTTTTCGTTCTCGTCAGATGTTTGTATTGTGCCGTTGGTGGCGTGAACATCGTCAAAGCGTGTAGTTGCAGACCCCAAGTCTGTAGAATTATCTTCATCTGCTCCTGCATTGCTTGTTGGTAGGATCGCTTTAAATGCGAAAGCCAGTCCTTTGTAGTTTGTAGCTGTTGAGAATATACGAAGAACAGAACTAGAGGTGGAAATACTCCCCACCGTGCCGCCGTCTTTGCGAAAATCCAATAGCGTACCGTCATCTGTTTTACGATTTATTAAAGCCGGTGTGCCACCATCTCGTGTAACTTGAAATTGACCAGTTGCAGCCATTGATTGACCCGCTACGTTGTT
>Ga0213858_10000131_pt1 | contig 33346 bp, 27 predicted proteins | sample PICome_FD_160122 | JGI IMG/M metagenome (GOLD analysis project Ga0213858, IMG submission 160122) | Coastal seawater microbial communities near Pivers Island, North Carolina, United States - PICO245 | ecosystem: Environmental > Aquatic > Marine > Coastal | place: USA: North Carolina | collected... | reverse complement strand
GGACTACTGACCTTAAAGGACAAGTGACTATTGGTGATGCATCTGCAGATATTGTTACAATTAACTCAGGTGATATCGAATTGGCGAACATTCCTGATGGAGACACTTCAATTTTTATCGGTTTAGATGGTAACAATAAATTAGTAAAAGATAATTTAGATCAAAGAATTTTAGGTGACACATTACTTGATAATAATGGGACACCATTAACCGCAAATAGAGTACCATTCGCATTGGATGGTGATTCATTACAAGATGATGCGGAATTCACATACGATGGGGCCAACAACCAATTAACTGTAGCATCTTCAAGGGTTGGGGACAACATTACCGTGGGTTCTAACTTAATTGTAACCTCAGATTCAGAATTAAAAGGTAACTTGGGTGTTACGGGTAATTTAAATGTTACGGGTTCTGCAACAATTGATACAAACTTAAATGTTGAAGGTAATACACTTATCACAGGTACTACAGGTATCAGTGGGGCGACCACAATTGATGATACACTGACAGTTACAGGTAATTCAGACTTACAAGGTAATGCAGATGTTCACGGAGAACTTACCGTAACAGGTAATACTAACTTACAGGCTAATCTTTATGTATCAGGTAACTTAGAAGTACTTGGATCATCCACAAATGTCAATATACAATCTCAAACAGTTGAGATAGACGATAACATTTTAAGATTAAACGCATATTCACCGTTTGAAAGATACGCAGGTTTCGAGGTTATGGACTCAGGTTCAAGTAACACATCGGCATCTTTATTATGGGATTCTCAAAACGATTATTGGTCATTTGTTGACGCAAGTGCAAACTCAAGTAAGGTAGTTGGTACTGTGGGAGCGGCTCAAGGTAGTGAAACAAGTTTATCAGCCAATACAATTCCTGTAGCGGCGGGAGCTAATCAAATACAAGATTCTCTTTTAACTGATGATGGTTCTGTATTAGCTTACAACACAAATAAATTTACAGTAGCAACTGACGATGGTGCTACCTTAATTGCGGGTAATGTTACATTATCGGCATCAGGTGGATCTGACGCAGGAAGTAACACTTCATCAATTGTATTTAAAAATTCATCAAATGTACTTGGGTATGTTTCAACAACTGAAACAACTGATGTGTTAGATGGTATTTTAGGTTACAAATCTAGTGATGGGGCTTTAGTATTCTCCACAGTTATTGACGGTGGAACATACTAAAATTAATTATAGTTATTACGTTGAGAAATCCCTTGAGAAATCGAGGGATTTTTTTTATATATTGATATTACGGAGTATTTATAGTTAAGATCTATATAGATCCATAAAAGTTGTGGTACATACCACTGAAAATTAGAGTAGAGATCCATATATATGGGACAGACAGTAAAACTGCGTAGAAGCGCTATATCCGGTAAAATTCCAAACAATTCACAATTAGAACTTGGAGAATTGTCAATGAATACAACCGACGGGAAAATATTCTTATCCAAATCAGGTTCACAAGGACCTTCCGTCGAAGAAGTAATAATCACAAATACACAAAATACAGGTAACTTAGATATTGTAGGTTCAATATCAGGTTCACTTTTTACAGGTTCATACATCGGTGATGGTAGTGGGTTATATAATATACCCGCATCAGGTGTAACAGGACTAAGTTTAGACCAAATATCTAACGGTGCGTCAACCGCTTCTATTGACGCAGACGGTTTACAAATCAACGTTGATACTTCGGTTACAGGATCTCTCACAGCAACAGAATTTACAGGTAGTGGACTTGGTTTAACGAATGTCCCATTAGCATTGTCAGGGTCTGATGCTTCAGATACTTCGATAGATGGTACATTCACAAGAATTAAGTTTGACGAGTCGACAGGTATCAAAATTAGTGGAACAACGGGAGGTGATGCAACAGTATTCTTATCGGGGGTCGCTGCGGAATCTGAAAGTTCCGAAGGTAGAACCGCTAAGTTAACGGTTACTGGTGCTACAAGTACCTGGACATTAACACACAACTTAAATGAAAGACACCCTTCAGTTGAAGTTTTTGATTCTAATGATGAGGTCATTATCCCCCAAAAAATAGAGGCAACAAGTAATAATCAAATTGTTGTCACTTTTGCAACACCCCAAACAGGTACCGTAACAGCAACTGTTGGTGGTGGATTACCATCAATAGAAAGTGGTTATGTTGGTAGAGTATTATCTGTCGATAGTTCGGGGGTGGCGACATGGAAAGACACGATATTAAGTGGATCTATAGATTTTTCAACACTTACAGATACGGGTTCTTTTAACACTTACACATCTTCTGCGAATGATAGGTTAGATTCACTTGAAACGGAAAGTGGTAGTATCAGAACAGATTTTAATAGTTACACGTCTTCTAATGACAGTACCAATACCACACAAAATAATAGAATAGGTTCGTTAGAGAGTACTTCAGGTTCACATGATGGTAGACTTGATTCACTTGAAACAGAAAGTGGTAGTATTAGAACAGACTTTAACACATATACTTCTTCAAATAATACCACAAATACTAATCAAGATGGTAGACTTGATTCACTTGAAGAGTTCACATCAAGTATTGACGATACTTACGCTACTGACACCGATGTAACTGGTTTAAGGAATGATTTAAATAGTTATACATCTTCAAACAATACTACAAATACTACACAAAACAATAGGTTATCTTCCATTGAATCGTTTACGGGTAGTATTGACAATACATATGCCACAGACGCAGATGTAACTAATTTAACAAATACTCTTAATACATACACCTCTTCCAATGATACCACAAACACTACACAAAATAGTAGATTATCTTCTTTAGAAACAAAAACAGGTAGTTTAGATTCTGATATATCCACATTAGATAGTAGAGTCGATAGTTTAGAAATTAAGACGGGTAGTTTAGATTCAGACATAACCACATTAGATGGAAGGTTAGATTCACTTGAAACGGAAAGTGGTAGTATTAGAACAGATTTTAATTCTCACACATCGTCAATAAACGGTAGGGTTGATAGTGTGGAGAATAAAATAGACTCTCTCCAAACGGAAAGTGGTAGTATTAGAAGTGATTTTAATAGTTATACTTCCTCAAATGATAGTACGAATACCACACAGAACAATAAAATATCCTCTTTAGAAACAACAAGTGGTTCACACAACACACGTTTAACTAATTTAGAAACCTTCGAGACTAAAGTAGATAACGGATTAGAATTTACAGGTTCTAACGTTACAATAAAAGGTAATTTACTAGTAAATGGTACTGAAACAAGGGTCAACTCAACCACCGTAGATATTGACGATAATATTATATCACTTAATGGTAATGGTGCCGCAAATGCGGGTATCGAAGTTAGAGATACTACATCACCTGGTGTTTTATCGGGATCACTTGTATGGGACGGTTCAAATAATTATTGGAAGGCGGGTCAAAAAGGTTCGGAAGAAAGAATTTTATTAAATACTGATTTAACAACTTTAGATGGAAGGTTAGATTCTCTTGAAACCGAATCAGGATCAATAAGATCAACCTTAAATACATACACATCATCTAACGATACACTAAACACCACACAAAATAGTAGATTGTCTTCTTTAGAAACAAAAACAGGTAGTTTAGATTCAGACATATCTACATTAGATGGTAGAGTCGACAGTTTAGAGATTAAAACAGGTAGTTTAGATGGGGATATTTCCACATTAGATGGTAGGGTAGATTCTCTTGAAACAGAAAGTGGTAGTATTAGAACTGATTTTAATACATACACCTCTTCCAATGATACCACAAACAGTACACAAGATGGTAGGTTATCTTCTTTGGAAACATTCACTGGTAGTATTGATAATACCTACGCAACAGATCAGGATGTCACAGATCTTAGAGGTGACTTTAACACATATACCTCATCAAATGATAATACGAATAATACACAAAATAATAGGTTAAATTCGTTAGAAACCACAAGTGGATCACACGGTGGTAGAATAGATTCACTTGAGGAATTTACCGCAAGTATTGATAATACTTACGCGACAGACCAAGATGTTACGGATTTAAGGAGTGATTTAAATAGTTATACATCTTCTAACAATACAACTAATACAACACAAAATAACAGACTTTCTTCTTTAGAAACATTCACTGGTAGTATTGATAATACTTACGCAACAGATCAAGATGTTACGGATTTAAGAAGTGATTTAAATAGTTATACATCTTCAAATGATAGTACCAATACTACTCAAAATAATAGATTATCATCAATCGAAAGTGTTACGGGTAGTTTTATAACAGGATATACAGAAACACAAAACTTAGATGATGTTACTACTTTAGGATCATCTACAACAAATAGTATTAGTGTTGGGGGGTTAGATAGTACGGGGGCAATATCAATAAGTTCTACCAACGTCATTGATACCAATAGAAGGATTTATGGTAGTGGTACGGCATCAAACACAACACCCGCATTTACTTTTGCTGGTGATACTAATACAGGTTTATCGAGAATTGGGACAGATGCGGTAGGTTTAGTCGCTGCTGGTTCAAGAAAGTTCTATGTAAGTAGCACCCACGCATATTTTCAAAATTTACCGAGTGGTGTTACAATAAATGGTGCGGGGTTAACGGTAGAAGGTGATACGACCATTACAGGGTCAACAACCGCAGGATCATTTGTAAAGTCAGGTGGTACATCATCACAATTCCTAAAAGCAGATGGTAGTGTAGATACAAATACTTATTTAACCCAACACCCAACAATATCGGCTTCAAGTTCTTCCAATAACTCAGGTAGAACATACATACAAGATATTCTTCTTGATGGAAATGGTCACGTAACGGGGATTACTACGGGTACCGAAACAGTTACAAATATAAATTACTACGTTGACGGATTATCATTTGATACAGGAACGGGAGTTTTAACCGCATCAGTAAATGGAACAACTAACCAAACTGTTGATTTAGACGGTAGATACTCACTAACTTCCCACAATCACAATATATGGGACTTACCATTTACAAGGTCAAGTATTAATATTGATACTGTTGGTTCTAATAACATTTGGGATTATATACATAGTACATCTACAACGGATGGTACATATCCAACAACTTATATGCATATTGTAAGTTTTGGTGATAGATCACATGGTTTACAATTCGGTTCTCCGTATAGTTCAAACACTAATTTATATTATAGACAAGGTACTGACAATGGGGCATCTGAAAATGGTGCAAATACATACAAAGATTGGAAAAAGATTTGGTCTGAGAGAGATTTTACGTCCACACAAGTATCAAATTGGGATACGGCGTATGGTTGGGGAGATCATAGTCAAGCGGGATATATAACGTCTCAAGCGACAGATTTTGTATCCAAATCAGGTGGTGGTCAGTTTGATGACGTAATCATAATTAAAGAGAATACGGCAACAACAGGGACTAATGGTAAAAGTTTCTTAACGTTACATAATGAAAATTCTGACATATCACAGCAACAATCTTTTATTGATTTTAAGTTTACTGATACTAATGCAAATTACACACCACAAGTACGTATAGGTGCACAGGTTGGTCCAGATGCGGACGCAAACGCAATATCTAAAGAAGGTGCGGGTTCGTTTGTGGTATATACTGCACCTGTTGGTAGTGATGAGTCGGGTAATAGTAGTGGTTTAGCGGAGCAGTTCAGAGTTAGTTACAATGGAACGGTTACCGCACAAGGTCAGATAGTGGCCTCAGGTGGTAACTCTTCACAGTGGAATACCGCATACGGATGGGGAGACCACTCAACTGTAGGATATCTTACAGGTTATACTGACACCTATTTGACAGGAGCCACGTTCTCAGCGAACACATTAACATTAACTAAGAATGATGGTAATGATGTTACGGTTAGTTTAAACGCCCTAGTTGATGTTACGGTTACAGGTGGTTCATATAACGATTCAACTCAAACACTTACACTTAATAAGTCCGATAGTAATAGTATTGATATTACAGGATTTACTATTGATACAAACACATTACTTACAGGTGCAACCTTTGATGATTCGGATGGTATTATTACACTTACCAAGAATAACGGTGATACTGTAACTGTTGATATAGATGGTAGATTCCTCCAATTAGGTGGTGGTACGTTGACAGGAGATTTGACATTAAATTCAGTTAACCCACAAATATTATTTAATGGTACTTCTGACACGGGTGTTGATATGGCGATTAAGGCAACACCTGAAGGTTTAGACTTCTATGAACCTGAGGATAGTAATAAAATACATTTCCAAATACTTGACGATACGGGAGTAAATGCTGCGTATGGTTTACAAGTAGGTGGTACAAGTGTGATCAGTTCAAGTAGGGTCCTACAGAACGTTACAGGAAACATATCAATGTTTACTAACGATTCTGGTTATATAACAGGATATAGTGAAACCGATACGTTGGCCACGGTAACATCGAGAGGTGCGACTACCACTGATAATATCACCACAGGAAATCACACTATCAGTCATACAGGACCAACACTCACACTCGATGATAATAATAATGCGGGTGGTGGTGGTGCCACAGGTAAAATAATTTTCAAAAATACTGCGGGTAATGCGATTGGTATCGGATATACCGCAGATGATACCTCATCATCAGATTTAATTATTTCCACAAATGCGGGTAGTACCTATGGTGGTTATTTAGGTTTAGATGCGGGAGGAATCTCAGACACACAAGCGGATATTATATTAGATCCTAAAACGAAAGTTCAGGTTAAAGGTGATATCGACATGGGAACAAACGATATTACCGATACTAAGGTTGGTCAATGGGATACCGCATATGGATGGGGAGATCATAGTCAAGCGGGATATATAACAGGATATACTGAAACAGATACGTTGGCTACGGTAACATCAAGAGGTGCAACAACAACATCTGATATCACTACGGGTAATATCACAACAACAAAAGAAAATGCCGCCCCAACTATAACCTTCCATAATGGAGGTACTGACATGGGTACTAACGCCGACATTGCACAACTTAATTTTACTGCTGATTACCAAGGTTCATCTATACCTTATGGTAGTATTGAAGTAAAAACAAATGCAAGTAGTGTTAGAACCGATATTGATTTTATTGTTAAATCAACATCAGGTAATCAAGAAACGGCATTAAAACTACAAGGAGGTTCAGGTAAACCAAAATCATTCTTCTATAATGATATGGATGTCACTGGTACTATAACCGCATCAGGTAAAGGTACGTTCGATAATTTAGAACTTACAAGTGGTGCGAGACATCTTACATTTACTCAAAGTTCTGATGATTGGTTTATATATAATGACCAACAAGACAACGGTATTGTACTCTACAATGGTACGGGTGGTGTTGAGATTCATTATAGTGGATCTTCAATAGCGGACTTTGACTCGACAGGAATTACTTTGAGATCATCAGTATCAACAACAAGTACTTTAGATGTTGCGGGTTGGGCAACCGTAGGAAGTTTATTAGTTTCAAATACAGCGCCATACATTGATTTAGTTGATACAAATAGTTTTACAGATGCTAATGATAGATTTAGAATTAGAGCCGCAGGTAACGTAGGTCAAATAAAATGGTACGATGATTCGGCAGGTTCTGACAGTCTCTTAATGACATTTAACCCTGATGGTACTATTGGTGTCGAAGGGGATATAGACATGGGTACTAATACCATTACTGATACTAAGGTTGGTCAATGGGATACGGCATATGGTTGGGGAGACCATGGTACTGTTGGATATATCACAGGATATACTGAAACTGATACTTTAGATAGTGTTGTAAGTAGAGGATCATCAACAACAAGTACGGTTTCTGTTGGTAGACTAAATATTGGTTCTACCGTTGATTCGAGTTTCTTAACGGGTGATTCAAAATTATCGGCTGATGGTTATATCATGACTAAGGCGATTGTTAATACAAGTGAAACAGGTACGGGTCCTGCAGCGATCGTATTCGGTAATGGGTCTACATATGGATCTGATGAAATATCTTTTGTTACTGTGGGTAACACTCGAATGTTTATTGATAGTAATAGTGTTGATGTCTCAGTACAATTAAATATGTCCGCTGATATCGACATGGGTACTAATACCATCACTGATACAAAAGTTGGTCAATGGGATACGGCATACGGATGGGGTAATCATTCAGGTCTTTACATGACCCAAGGGCAAACTTATTCAACCTCACCTAACATAATTAATAATGGTGGTAATAGATACGATCCAAGTGCTGATAGTCCGACAAATGAACATTACGCAATACTCACGTATGGTAATGGTGGTAATGTAACAGGTCAATTAGCAACACATTTTGTAACGGGTAAATTATATTCGAGAGGACATAACAACGCTTGGAGTGGATGGAGAGCTTATTGGTCTGATAGTGATTTTACATCTGCAAACGTATCCAATTGGAATACTGCATACACATATTCACAAGTAGGTCATTTACCACTTGCGGGAGGTACCTTAACGGGAGATCTAACAGTTGGATCAACATCAAGAGCATCGGATACAGTTATCAGAGCACTTTCTGATGATAGTCATAAATCAGGTTTTGAGGCATATGGATCAGGTCAAGGTAATGGATATCTTTATGTTGGTCAATCAACAACTCATGGTGGTGGTATATCGTATAATGGAGATAGTTCTCCCGCTTATGTTGGTGGTGAAACTTCTGACTATATAACATTCTATAGAAGAGAGGCCGGTACAAATACTGAGGTTTTTGCATTCCCATATAGTAGTAATGAAGTTTACTTCAATGGTAACGTTCATTCGGGTGGAGGTAATTCATCACAATGGAACACAGCATATGGGTGGGGTGACCACGCAAGTGTTGGTTATACGGACAACGCATATGCGGATACTATGAACCAACACGTGAGAACATCCGACTCACCGACATTTAATGACATGACCCTTAGTGGTGACCTTACAGTTAATGGTAACCAAATATTCTTAGATAACGTCCAATCAAGAACTAAATTAATGGTTTGGAGTGGTAACACTTATGGTATTGGTATGGAATCGGGTTATACCTACGGACATATAGGTAATGACTATGTAATGTCATTCCAAATGAGTGATACCAACGACAGAGGTTTTTGGTGGGGTGATACTGGACATAGTAACGCTCAAGGTGCTATGTCATTAACTACTCAAGGTAAGGCAACTATCGCAACATCACTATCTATTGGTCAAGGACAATCTGTGACATCACCTTCAGATACCCCACTATATGTTGAGGGTACAACATCGGGATCAACGGTATTCGAAGTACAAGGTACTCAAGGTCAATTATTCTCAATTAGTGACTCATTAGTGGGTGACATCTTTGAGGTTTCTGATATTTCAGGTATTCCGATTTTATCGGTTAACTCGAACGGTACCGTGACTATTGATGATACATTACAAGTTACAGGTGAGGTATTCGCTTACTACTCTTCAGATGAAAGATTAAAAGATAATGTAAAACCAATTGAAAACGCAATCGATAAAATTAAAATGATCGGTGGTTATGAATTTGATTGGAATTCTTTATCAAGAACAAATAGTGGTCATGATGTGGGTGTTATAGCACAGGAAATTGAAAAAGTACTTCCTGAAGTAGTTACAACTAAGAATGATGGATTTAAAGGTGTTAGATATGAAAAACTTACATCTCTATTAATACAAGCAAATAAAGAATTAATTCAACGAGTAGAAGAGTTGGAAGAAAAACTAAACAAAAGTGAATAATGGCAATACGAAGAGGTCCGAGAATTATAAAATCAGGTTTGGTACTTGCTTTGGATGCCACTAATGATAGGTCGTGGGTTGATGGTAACTCCTATTGGTATGATATTTCTGGTAATGGTAATAACGCACTTGCTGGTGGATCACCAACAACACAAGATTCGGGTTCAACAGTAAGAAATATATACTTTGATGGGGGTGATTATTTTACTATTCCCGCCAATGAGACCACACTAAATTTTAAGAACGGACAGACTGTTGGTATTCTTATGTATACCACATATACCTCAGGTAGGAGAAATCCATGGGATCAGGCATATGGTGGGTATGGTACTTGGACACATGAGCAGGGTGATAATATAAATTATTACCATGGGACCCACGGTGGTAACTCATCCCCATATACAAGTAGAAACTCGGGAGACACCCCACAGGGTAATTGGTTATACATGGTTTGTTCGAGAGACACTTCAAATGTGACATGGTATAAAAATGGTGTACAAACCACACAAAGTTCTTCGTATGGAACATTAACTAATGATACCACTAATAACATTAGAATTGGTACAGGTTATGCTGGTGGATGGATAGGTAATATGTGTTTGGTACATTGTTACAATAGAGGGTTAAGTTCTGATGAAGTTCTCCATAACTATAATGTAATAAAAGAAAGATTTTAATATGTTTGAAAATAGAAGGTGGTTAGTAATACCATCAACCTTAGTAGAATCAGTAGATTTTAAACAAGTTTTAGAGAAAGGTCCCGATACATTAAGATATTCAACGGATGGGACTAAAACTTTCGTTAAGTATGAAATAAATGAAGTCGTAGAACCCTACGAAGTTACTGTACCCTCAATAGAGGAGGGTGAGTTGGATACAACATATACCGTGGAAGCGGGAATTTATGGAAGACCTTCAATTTACTCAGAAGAATATAATGAGTATAACCACCAAGAGATGGTACAATTATTAAGTACACCTGAGTGGACATTTGATGATATAGAAAAATAATGGCAACATCCGCAGGACCAAAAGTTAATAGAGATAATTTGATCTTTTCAATTGATGGATCTGCGTCTGTACGCGGGTATAGTAGAGTAGGTACCTCAGGACCAAGTAACTCATCAAATGCAATTAGAGACCTTATATCTAAAGTAGATATGGATCTACAAAACATGAGTTATATTGGTGGGGCAAACCTTTTCACTTTGTATGGTATCACCTACCCTGAAAGTAGTTATGCCCCTGCGAGTAGAGATGGGATTACACCTGGTTTTAATAACACTTCAGCAGGTAAAACATACGATTGTAGTAGGGCGTTAAATTACTTTGTTTATGATGAAGATGGTGGTGCTTGGGTACCTGATTCTTTTTTTACGGGTTTAAGAATTGGCGGACACTGTTATGATAACTATGCGGGTTATGCTTCTTATCCTGATGAATTAGCAAAATTCGAAAATGATTATTATAATATCCAAACAGTTTATCCTAACGCAACCCACATTTTAATTGGTAGTCACGCCTGTGATGTTTACGACACCGCACTAAAAAAAATTATGATGGATTTAGGTGGTCCTCTAGACATTGAATCTTGGGGTAATAGTAGAAGAGAATGGGTATTGGTTGGTAAACCTGGTTTAGGTGCGGGATATGCTTACGGTTGGGCGTATGAAAACGAACAAAGTGGTGCGGTTGCCCATTTGAATAGTGCAATACCTTATGAAAACCCATCAGGATATTTGAATTTCGATGGGACTAATGATTATATAGACATCCCCGATAGTCAAGCCATGTTAGAGGGTAGTGATGATTTCACTATTGAAGCTTATTATACGATAACAGGTAGTGCGGGTGGAGAGTTATTTGGAAATTACGGAACAGGTAATACTACTGATTCGATATGGTTCTCAGGTCAATATGGGATTTTTATAAATGGAAGTGTTTATGCCTCGGGTTACCCAATTACATCAGGAACACATCATATGGTTGCAACAAGAGAAGGTGGCGCAGTTAAATTATATTTAGATGGTGCTTTGTCTAATAGTGGTACGTTAAATGTATCTATCACAAATAATGGTCAATTGTATAGGATAGGTGCAGATGTAAACGGTGCGGGTGAACCTTTCTCAGGTTCATTGTACGTATTAAGGGTATATAAAAGAGCTTTAACAGAAACTGAAGTGATAAGAAGTTACAACACTTTAAAACAAAGAGGATAATATGTTTTCAGGACCTAAAATAGTAAAAGATACTCTCTTCTTTGGATATGATACAGGGGAAAACCCTAATTCAACCTTTGACCACACCAATAGAAAAAGGAGACACTTCAGAGGAGAACCCATAGATAATGTGGTTACAAATACTAATTTAGATACGGGTTGGTCTAAAGGTTACACAACAAGTCGATTAGTACCTGATACAACTGTAAAAGGACCGAAAAGAATTTCTTCACCAGTAGTGTCTTTTATTAATAATAGTAGTAGTTCAAGTAATTCTTATTGGTACTCTTATGGTGATTACGCACCTCAAGTACCTGGTCAACAGTATACTATTAGTGTGTATGCAATGACAAAAGGTAAACACAGTTTTGGTGTTAGAGCATACACCGCAAATAATAGTGAAACAGGTCGTTATTGGGGTAATATGCAGTATACACAGGGAGACGGTAAATGGAGAAGATTCACTTGGACATTCACAAATGCAAGTGATAGTCAATCAGATTCATTATCATTTAATTTATCAGCCCCTGTTTCAACTACAGGTCAAAGAGTTTATTTATGTGCCCCTATGATGAACGTTGGTAATAGAGCAAGACCATTTGTTGCGGGTTCAAGATCAAGTACATCATCCCTCTTAGATTTATCACCGAATAAACACACCATAACGGTTAGTACCTCTTATGATAGTAATGGGTTACCATATTTTGATGGAACTGATGATTACATCGATTGTGGACCTATCACCACATATTCAACCTCAGATTCATGGACCGCGTCTATGATAATTAATCCAACAAATACGTCTGACGGTAGTTGGAATGGTATTTTTGGTGGTGCTCTCGGAAGTGGTGGTTATTTTATGTTTCATGGAGGTGGACAATTAACATATTATGAAGGATATATTAATTCAGGAACAAGAATTAAGTATTTTGGTAAGTATTTGGGGACTCATTTTCCTCAGGATACATATAAACACTTAGTCATTAGATATAACGGTAATAGTACCTATGACATTTTTATTAATAACGACAAGTCAAATTATTCATATAGTTTCACTAACCCTTATAGTATTAGGTTAGATAAAGTCGGTGGACCTGCGGGTCGATATGGGTCAAATAAAATACCGGTTTTTAAATTTTATGAAAGTGCCTTATCAGATAGTGAAATAAAGAGGTTATACCAAAGTTACAGAAAAAGATTTAATTTATAATGGGAACAATACCGGCAACAGGAACTGAAGTAGCGATGGGAAGAATATCAAGGGCTCTTGGTCTTTCCACTGGTTATCCACCGCCCACAGGTTCGAATATTAAATTAAATGGTACACTCGGAATTAATAGAGGTATATCTGCGAGTAATGTTGGTAATATAGTCTCAGGATCACAAACAGAAGAGTCATCTGACTTCGGTGGATTAGATACTCCAAACAATTATTAAGCTTTAAAAACTTAGTTTAATTTCTTATATTTTTTATGATGAAATTAAACTTTAATAGAAATCCTTCAAGGTATGAAACTCTTTATATCACATGGGAAGGTATACAATACGATAGGAAAAAATTAAAAAAATTTGTACGCAAGTATAATCGAGTCCTTCTCCTATCTAAGGTTTTTAATTACTATAAAAAGGAATTATCCTTACTAAATGAAGTTTTGAATCATTATGGTAGGGTAAGGATTTTTAACTTAATACATAACGATGAGTATTCATCAAAGATTGCTCATATTGAGAGATTATCAAGACAGGGATCCATAGAAATTTTAACATCAGGTACTTACAAACCTGACACATATAGACAAATTAGTAATTTACCTAAAAGTGATTATGATTTAGTTACAAAAAGAGTCCAAGAACTCATAAAAATCGGTCAAAGTGTGTATGTACAAGACGATACGATCGGTGATCAAACTCCCTCAGATTGAAATCAAGAAATAATTCATCAATTTGGACACATCAACCTGTAAAGTTGTCCATTGTTGTACCTACAAGAGATACGGTACACACTGCATTTGCGTTTTCCCTATCACAACTAATAAAAACTACAGAATCTTACGGTATAGAGACATTTTTATTCTTTAATAGTGGTTCTGTACTTTTAAATCAAAGAGAACATTTAGTAAATTCTTCTATTGAAGTGCAAAGTGATTACATTTTGTGGTTGGATAGTGATATGACATTTCCATCAACTACGGCAATGAGATTATTATCTCATGAAAAGAATATAGTAGGTTGTAATTACAAAAAAAGATCAAATCCACAAACACCAGTGGCCTATAAAAACATTGGTGATTGGGATAGTTGGTTACCTTTAGAAGAAAAGGAAAGTTTAGTGGAGGTTGAAGGTGTTGGTATGGGATGTATACTCACAAAAACCGATCTTTTTAAAAAGATTAAAAAACCCTACTTCGAATTCACATATAATCAAGAATCAGATGATTGGTTAGGTGAAGATTTTAACTTATTCAGTAAATTCAGGAATATTGGTGAAAATATATACATAGATACTGAATTAAGTAGAGAAATTGGTCATTTAGGTATCTACAGATTCGGTTCTCCAAAGTAATTCTAAAGATATTTATAGATATGGGAATTGTTAGGGGTGCAAATACAACACAAGTAGAGGCGAATTTAATTTTAGATGCTGCATCACAAAGATCATATCCGGGTAGTGGTAATATTTGGTACGATTTGAGTGGTAATGGTCACAATGCGGATATTTTCGGTTCTCCAACTCATGGGGAATTAGGTGGAGCTAAATGTTTCATATTAGATGCGGTGGGAAAACGATTTAATGCAAATACCGATAATAATACGACTACAAATGATCTAACATTGGAGGCATGGATATATCCCCAAAACGAAGTAAGTTCAGGAGATAGAGGTGCGGTAATTCAGGGATATTGTTATCTAAGTTGGAATAAGTCAAATAGAAGATTAAGTAATTATTGGTACTCTGCGAGTCCAAGTGGTTACCATGAACCAACAACTCAAATGGATCGAGATAGGTGGCATCATTTAATGTCGGTATGGAATTCTTCAACGGGAGAACTTTATCAGTATATAAATGGTGTGTTAGAAAATACTGTAACAACATCCACAACCACGGGGTCATATTATTCTGATCTTAATATTGGTTGGGAGGGTGATGGTAGACAATTTTCTGGTGGTATTGCAGTAATAAAAGTATATAACAATGTAGTTAGTACAGATCAAGTCCTACAAAACTATAATGCACAAAAATCAAGATTTGGATTATGAGAACCATAGAAGAAGGTTTAGATAAAGATGGTTTACAATGTTGGTTCGTATTAGAAGACGCGAATTTAATTGGTATATACTATTCATTAGATGAAGCTGAAAGTAATTTATAATGTCAATAAAGTTAGGACCAAACATACACAGTGAGAATTTAATATTCGCTATTGATCCAAAGAGTGAGAAATCTTGGGATGGGACCAATCTATTAAATTTGGTAGGTGATCACGACACTACCACTGCAACAGGAACAATAAGTTTTGATACGGATGGTGGAGGTACTTTTACATTCGATGCAAATTCAAGTTATTTTAGTTATGGTACAACAAATTCCTTATATAATCTTTATGATGTTACCTTAGTTGGTTGGGTAAAACAACCATCTACATCCTCACCCCATCAAACAGTTATCTGTACTTCATCAACTTACTTATATGGGTTAAAACTGATGAGTAGATATCATGGAGAAGTTGCCGCTTGGATTGGTGATGGTGGTAATAATAGTCATTTGTTAGGTAGTGGTGTTAACATAGAAGGTGACGGTAGTTATCACATGATTGCATGTACAAGAAATGGTGGTAATGGACATTTGAAAATATATATCGATGGTGTAGAATACAATAATGTAGAAGTTTATCCTGGTGGTATACAAGATGGCGGAAATACTTATGTTGGTGCGGATTACCACTCCGCGGGATATAGACATGTCGGGAATATAGGTCAGGTGTACGCTTTTAATGCTTTACTATCAACAGACGAATTACTTCAGATGTATAACGCAGGAAAAGAAAGATACGGTTTATAATGAAAGTAGGTGGTGGTTTAAATAATGAAAACTTGGTCTTCGGGTATGATTCCCAAGGTTTCTCCTTTGGTGGTGAACCAACAACTAATTTAGTACCATCACCCGAACATAATAGTAATTTCACCATTCAAAATGGTTGGAGTACCTATAACACCAACCAATATAATAGTAACACTTATTTTTCAATAGGTACTATTGGTTCTGTGACAAATAATATTGTTACACTTAGTACTGTGGGTAGAACTATACGTAGTTTTGATGTTCTAAGACCACAGACTACTGGTGGTGGTGTCACTGCGGGTAACAATTATGTGGTTAAGAAAATATCATCAACAGAATTTTCACTACATGAATATAACTCATCACAGAATGGTTCTCAGGGATATATAAATCCCGATACAGGTTTTTTTAAGGTTCATGACGCTTATGCTAATGACACAAGGATATCAATAAATGCGACTAACTTCCCAACAATGTGGTGGGGACCACCTCACTTACCAAATTCAGGATTAATTAAGGAAATTGTACCAAACGAAGGAAGAAGACATGGTACAAACGCGATGAGATTACACGCATATAGACCTGACGGTGTGGTTGATGGTATGGCTTATGGTGTTAACACACCTGTTACTTTAGGGGACACAGTTACTGTAAGTGTATGGTTAAAGATTTCTGATAGTCGAGGTACGGGTAAATCATTAGGATACTCAACATACTTTGGTTCGGGGTTCGCGGGTAGTTCTACAAGTTTTGGTCCACTGACAACACAATGGAAAAAGTATGAGTATAGTTGGACAGCCTCTAACACATATTCATTTATATCTTATTGGTGGCCAAACTCTCCGAATGAACCCTACTCGATAGATATGTGTGACTTCCAAGTGGAGGTTAATAAAGATGAGGCAACTAAATTTGTTATAGGGACAAGATCAAATACCGAGGCGTTACTTGACCAAAAAAACAGTTATACGATAGATACGACTAACGTTGGGTGGACATCAGATGGTTATCCTGATTTTAATGCATCAACGACTTATATAGATTTAGGTTCAGATGTTGTCTTTAAAAATTTAGGTGGATGGACTGTGGAATCTATTGTTAAGTATAGAAACGTACCGGGTGGATATGATAATGTTATTTCACCGGGTAACTTCATAGGTTCTGATAGTATCGTCAACAATAGTTGGTATTGGTCAGTTCTTAATAACAAATTGGCGTTATGGAATAGGTCACCGGGAGTATGGAAATACGGATCAACAACGATACAACCCGAAACGTGGTATCATGCGGTATTAACCTGTAGTGATGACGGTACTTCTTATCAAATGTATCTAAATGGTGTTGCTGAAGGTGGTGATCACGTTAGTTATGTATGGAATAGTGCTTACGCGGGATTAAGGGTGAGATATGTTGGTCAAGGAAATTCAACTAACGTTAGAAGAGTTGATGGACAAATACCTGTAACAAGAATTTATGATAAGGTATTAACCGCAGAACAGATCCATCAAAACTACATGTCTTTTAAAACGAGATTTGGTTTAAGTTAGACTTGTCTTTTTAGTATATTTTTTTTATATTATTACCTATGAAGAGCATAGGTTTCGGAATTATGTGCTTCGGGGAAGAAAAGTACTTTAGAGGCGCGGAAAATATTTTAAAACATCTAACCGAGTTAGATTTACCCTCCTATTTACTCACAGACAAAACAGATCGATTTTTTGATTTGGTTTGGGGTAAAAAAGTGACTGTACTCCCCTATACAAGAAATTTTAAGTCCTACTATGATAAAGTGAGTATTGTAAAATCAATTCTTAAAAATCATGATATAGCTATTTTATTGGATGCTGATCTGTTTATTAAAAACCCAACAATTTTCGAAAAACTAAAGAATTATGATTTTAAAAAGGGAGTTTCTTATGTAGATACTCTTTGGAATCATACGGCTAAGTTCAAAACAGTAGGTGACATACCTATGGAAGGTGATGAATGGAAACAATACAAAAATTATGTAACAGAGTTATATCCAAACATAAATAATGTAGAAACTATATGGGAATATTTTATTGTTTTCAATAAAGAAGGTTTTGATTCAGATAAGTTCTTTGAAGATTATGAAAAATTACAAATAGTAAAAGAATTTTGTGATGTAAAATTAAATAAGGATGTTTCAGGTGCTGGTGAAGGTGTATCAATTGCAGCATCCTGTTTAAAAAACAATATACCTATCGAATTTGATAAAAGATTAGACTTACTAACAAAACCAACGATTAAACCCATAACAAGACACACACCCACAAGAGAGATTCCATTACATTTGAGATGATAACAAACCAACAATATATAGAAACATATATAACTACTAATGGTGGTGAAAAAATACCATACTTGTGGACGCATGGTGCGACCACAAAACACATGGGTGATGGTTTGATTGTTTATTCACTAATACAACATATGAGGTATAAAGATTGTGTATGTATTGGAACTGGTGGTGGATATATCCCAAGAATTATGACACAAGCTAGGGTGGATCTATATGATCAAGAAATTTTTACAGGTAATCCAACTTTTAGTTGGGGTGATATCGGAACAACTTATGTTGTTGATCCATGTAATGGTGTTGGGGGTGACAGTGAAATATGTAATATGGAAGGATTTTACCAAAAAACATTCTTCCCAAGATTTATAAAAGAAACATCAGAAAGGGCGTATTATGATTTCTTTGTAAGAGAAGATATCAAAATTGACCTACTTTTCATTGATGGTGACCACTCATATGAAGGTGTGAAGAAAGACTTTGATCTTTATTCAAAATTATTAAAACCTAACGGTTTGATTTTGATACATGATACTGATTCTTCATATTCCGAAACCTTAATCATATCAGAAGATGCGAAAAAGGATTTCTTCCCCTTCGATGGTCCATCAAAATTAATAAATGAATTAAAAGAAAATAACGAATGGGTTGTTTTAGACCTATTCAACTTCGGTATGTTAAATGATAAACCATCCTCAACAGGATTAACAATAGTTAAACGAAAATGATAAGATTAGTATGTGTTTTGGGTCATGGTCATGAGTTACTACCTCATTTCATTGAACACTATTCTAAATTTGTTGATGAGATAAATTTTGTGATATATGAATCCGAAGCCTCACCAAGAATATTAAGTAGATCAAAACCAATAATCAACCAATATGATAATTGTAAGATTATTAATGTTGTGAGGGATAGGGTTTATGATTGGGAGAAAGTAACCATTCTCTATAATATGGTCAAATCAAAAAAGAAGAAGGATTGGTGGGTAGTTGCGGACATTGATGAATTTCATATATACCCAAACAACGATTTGGGTACCCTGATCGATACGTGTGAGGATAATTTATGGTCTGTAGTGAGAGGTGGTTTTATAGACAGGGTCGGAGAAGGTGGTGAGTTCCCAAGATTAGAAAATGATCAAAATATATTTGAACAGTTCCCATATGCGGGATTCTTTAGATATCCACTAAGTGGGGCATGTCCAAATAAGATTCCTATAATGAGGGGTGATATTGAATTAACGAATGGACAACATTACGCGATGATTGATGGACACACGACATGGAGATGGCAAGGTTGGAATCACCCTGTAATTGCACCATACGATGAATATTCGGTCCAAGTACACCATTTTAAATGGGATGAAACATCGATAAAAAGACTTAAAAAGGTTGCGGATGTAAACCAAGCTTACGCATACTCTAAAGAATATTTGAGAATGTACGATGAACTTAAAAAGAACGACTTTAAAGTAGATTTGAGAAATCGTGATTTTATGTTTTTAAAATCACCTAAACCCAATTTCACTTCATACAGACATTGGGATAAATTAATAAGAAAAATAATTAGTATTTAAACATGGCAACAAAAAAAACAAAAACTGTTGAGAAGAAACAGGAATTGACAAATTTTGAAGAAGAACTTCTTTTATTGGAGGAAAAGAAAGTAAAGTCATTAGTTAAGATTGCTAACACATTAGACGCTTTGACTATATGGTTTGAAGAAGTAGATAAGGATGGTTGGGGTAAAAGATTAGAATATTACCTACATGAATGGCATAAACACACAATACAAAATAAGGTTGACCAAGAGGAAGAATCATAAGTTAGGGGTAATAGTTCCGTATAGAGATAGGTATGACCACTTAATTAAGTTTAAGAGGCAAATGGTGGGGTATCTTGATACTACCGACATTGATTATGTTATAATCATTGTGGAACAAGACGATGCAAAATTATTTAATCGTGGTAGTCTTCTGAATATTGGTTTCAAAAGGGCAATAAAGGAAGGATGTGATTATGTTGTTTTTCATGATGTGGATTTATTACCAGTTAAGGTAGATTATTCATACGAAAAGGTACCAATACATTTAGCCACCGACCTAATCTCTATTACAAATGATGACTTTAAAAGGGAGAGTTTTGATAGTTATTTCGGTGGAGTGACAATTTTTCCTGTCGATACTTTTAAAATAATTAATGGATACTCTAACCAATATTGGGGTTGGGGATTTGAAGATGATGATCTGTTTACAAGATGTATAATGAAAGGAATACCTTATGACACTAAAGTTCAATATGTTGCGGGAGGATCTGATGTTGCTTTAAGATACAACGGTGTTGATGCGTATTGTCAATCGAACTTAGATCTAAAATTAGATGAACCTTTTAGTATTTTCTTAACCATTGATCCCGACGGTGTTATTTGTGATGGACAAAAAGATTATGATAGGTATACTGCATTATCAATCCCCTCAATTGATTTAACGATCAGTTATGACTCTTTTAGAAGATATAAATTACTATTAAAAGACAAAGATGGTAAGTGGTCCTATATTGATAGTAAAATTGATATCAATAGAAAGACGAATATTTGTGTAACTGTTAACCCAAATAGAAAAATGATTAAGATGTTTCAGGATGGTGAGTTAATTGGTAAAACAAAATACTCAAAGGAACTGAAAAACCTAAGAAGAAAGGATTTATTCATTGGGTCCAAAAATGGTAGTGAAGAAATGTTTAAGGGTGTAATATCGGATGTTGCGTTTTTTCAAAAAATCTTGAATAATAAGTCAGTAAGAGAGTTATCTAATAATACTGATTATTCATTAACTATGAATTTCGGTGACTATAAAGATGAAAGTTTCCTAACTCAATATTATAATATGAAAATGATAAGGGACTATAAGGTCCTCAATCTAATGGGATTTGATAACCCATTGATTATAAATAAATGTGAGATTGTTAAGTATGATAAACCCATAGAACAATTAATAAAGGTACCATTTAGAAAAGTTGGGTACTTCAAAACACTATCACACGAAAGTAGTGGGTATAAAGATGGTAATTGGAGTGATATTAACATAAGATACAACCAAATGAGATTCCATAATGAAATGGAGAGAGGTTATAAAAATATTGAAGAAGATGGACTGTCCAATTTAAAGTATAAGTTATGGGATGAGACAAAACAAAATAAAAGATTGATACACATGAATATAGGTATATGAGTAGTCATAAATTAGGTATATGTATACCCTACAGAAATCGCAAGGGACATTTAGATAAATTAATACCACATTTATCTAAACATCTCGATACGCAAGGTATAGAACATACTTTTTATGTTGGACATCAAATTGATGATAAATTATTCAATAGGGGGTCCATGAAAAATATTGCAGCTAAATACGCATTTGATGATGGTTGTGATTATATCGCTTGGCATGACGTTGACATGTTGGCGGAGGAAGGTGCAGACTATAGTTACCCAACAAATACTCCTATACATATCGCTACTCAACTATCTAAATATGCGTACTCGATGGGGTACGAACAATATTTTGGTGGAGTTGTCCTTTTTAACAAAGAACAAGTTGATAAAACCAACGGGTATTCAAATGATTATTGGGATTGGGGACAAGAAGACGATGATCTATTTTGGAGATGTAAGTATGAAAATTACACAGAAAAAACAGTTTTCCAACAAATAAACAGTAAAGATATTGGTGTCTTTAATGGGCAAAGTTCATATGTAAAAATACCTATAGATAGGATGGTATCGACCTGTCTAAGTAGTGATCATACCATATCTATGTTAATTTATACAGAACAACAACCCGATAAAGTACCTATATGGTTAGTTGGGGACAAGGAAAGAAGATTCATAGAGTATCCTATATTGAGAAAAGAAAAAGGATGGGGTTGGGGTATATCCTTCAATAATTCAAGAACTTATAATTTTTTACATTTTGATGTGGACCATAATCCAATGTACAATTGGGTTAAGAGAAGTGAGAATCAGTGGACAAAATTCACTATGTCATATAAAGAAGATACTGATGAGTTGTATCTATATATGAATGATCAAATGGTTTCAACAAATGGAGATATAATAAGAAAAAAACCAATTATCCTACCCAATAAATTGAAGAGACAAACACCAGTTGGTGATTTAGTTCTTGGTTTCTGTCCCCAGACGGGTAACTACTTAAAAGGTAAAATAGGTTCGATCGAAATATACGATGAATCATTCACATCATATGATCAAATGGTTAATAAACAACCAATACTACAATATAATTTTGATGATATTAATCTAAATACACATAGGGATGTCGAATTCAATAAAGAAGACATAACAATTGTAAAGAACGATTTACCCCATAGAAGAGATGGTAGGTTTTACTGTTTACCACATTTAGACGAGGGTTTTGTAAACGGTAAATGGTTCAAAGGTGAGACAACAGCTAAAAATGAGAGAAGATTTGTCACCAAAATGCAACAAAAAGAAATTGATTATAAAAACGAAGGTTTTAATAATATAATGGAGGTATTAGATGTAGTTGATATTGATGAAGGATTGTACCCGAAAACTAAATTTATAAATGTAAAAATGAGATGAAAAAAATTCTAATTTTAGGTGCGGGTGGTTTTATAGGTGGTCAGTTATCCAAAAGATTATATGATAAGGGTCACTTTGTAAGATCTGTCGATATTAAACCACATTCCTATTTAACTGACTTTTGTAGTGAGTGGGTACAAGGGGACTTAAGAGATCCAAAGTTTGTTTTAGATGTTATAACAATCGAAGATGGGACTTTTGATGAGGTCTATCAGTTAGCCGCTGACATGGGTGGGGCGGGTTACATCTTCACAGGTGAGAATGACGCTAATGTCATGCATAATTCAGCGACGATAAATCTTAACGTGTTAGACTCCATGGTGAAAACAAACACAAAGAAGGTTTTCTATTCTTCATCGGCGTGTATATACCCCGAACATAACCAAATGGACCCTAATAATCCGAATTGTGAGGAATCTTCAGCATATCCCGCAAATCCAGACTCTGAATATGGGTGGGAGAAATTATTTAGTGAGAGGTTGTATATGAGTTATGGTAAAAATTATGGGATTGATGTAAGAATTGGAAGATTTCATAACATATTTGGTCCTATGGGTGTGTACGATGGTGGTAAAGAGAAGGCACCTGCCGCTCTATGTAGGAAAGTATCCGAAACCGAAGAAGGTGGTGTAATAGATATATGGGGGGACGGTGAACAAACGAGATCATTCTTATATATTGATGAATGTCTTGATGGTGTGGAAAGATTGATGGAGTCTAATTTTAAAAAGCCGGTGAATATTGGTAGTGATGAGATGGTCACTATCAACGATTTAGCAAAACTAATTATAGGTATTAGTGGAAAATCGATAGGTATAAAACATATTGATGGACCTTTAGGTGTTAGAGGTAGAAATAGTGATAATAAACTAATAAAAGGAGTTTTAGGTTGGTCACCAACACAACCCTTAAGTTATGGTATAACCAAAACTTTTAATTGGATAAACAGTAGAATAAATAATAAATAATGTCAGATAGCAAGAAAAAAGGATTTAAAGATCTCACTTCAGAAAACCCAATTTATACGGGTATGAAGGAAAAATTAGATAATGTTGGGTGTGGTATGTGTTTAGCTAAATGGACACAGGTCACAATACATTTACAGAATGGTCATAACCATTCTTGTCACCACCCAAGAACACATAAAATATCTGAGGCGGAGATTTTAAGAAATCCATCCGCACTACACAATACTCGTTTTAAAAAACAAAAAAGAAAAGAAATGTTAGAGGGTAAAAGACCTTCTGAATGTGATTATTGTTGGAACGTTGAAGATAATTCAGATAGATTCTCTGATAGAATTTTTAAATCCTCTGAAGATTGGTCTAAACCTCATTTTGATGAAATAGTCAATGCTGATTGGAGGTCAGACTTTAATCCAAGATACGTAGAGGTTTCATTTTCTAATACGTGTAATTTTAAATGTTCATACTGTGCACCACAATTCTCATCTCAATGGATGCAAGAGATAGAACAACATGGACATTATAATACAAGTGCGAGATTCAATAGTATTGATCACATGAAAAATGAGGGAACAAGACCTTATTTACAAAGTGAGGATAATCCCTATGTGACTGCATTTTGGAAGTGGTGGCCCGATTTGTATCATGATCTACACACATTTAGAATTACTGGTGGTGAACCACTACTCTCTAAAAATACGTGGAAGATATTAGACTACATTGATGAACAAGAAGAACCCAATAGAAAATTAAAATTAGCCATAAATTCTAATTTAGGTGTACCCGATAATTTAATTGATCGACTAATTGATAAATTGAATAGGATTACTCAAGAAAATAAAGTACATGAATTTGTACTTTTTACATCGGCTGATACTTGGGGGGAACAAGCGGAGTATATAAGAAATGGGTTAGAGTTTAATAGATTTTGGGACAATGTGAATAAAATCTTAGATAAATGTCCAAGAGTTGTCATAACATTTATGGTAACATATAATGCATTATCAGTATTCAACTATAATAAATTAATTAAGGGAATATATGACCTTAAAGACAGGTACAATTCGGAAGACCGATTTTGGAATTCTGCGGTGTTCTTAGATACGTCATATTTGAGATATCCCGAACATCAGACAGTACAGGTGTTACCGGGTGATTTTTCAAAATTAGTGTTCGAACAAGCACAATACGCAGATTTTCTAAGTACTATAGAATTCAATCACAAACACATAGGGTATTCTGACATAGAAATACAAAAAATCAAAAGAACGTATGATTGGATGATATCTGATAAGGATCCAATGAAATTACTAACTCAACAGAGGGACTTTTTCATATTCTTTGATGAACATGATAGGAGAAGGGGTACCAACTTTGTTAAGACATTTCCTGAATTAGAAGAGTTTTATAATTTTTGCAAAAACATTCAACTATGACACATACAGTAAGAAATAAAAAAACATATGGTGTTTTACCACACCACAAGTATAGTTTATCCAATAGAGAACCATCTGAAATTATGGATGATTCTTCATATACAATTTTTTGTAAAGTAAAATTTTTAAAACAGGATACCCAACAAGATGGTGGTGTATTGACAAGACCGGGACAACATAGTGGTTTTTTCTTTAGTAACGATCATACGGATAATGGTGGGTTTGTTAAATATACTATTTGGGTGACAACTGAGGATGGTGACAAACCAATATTTAAAGATATACACATTAATAAGGATGAGATTGATAAATTTCACCTTATACATGCAACATATGATAAGGGTTTGGGGCTGACGGAGGTTTTTTTGAATGGAGAACTAAAATATAGTTTTAATGACTCAGATTATAAAGGTAAAATAAGTTACAGTAATGAACCATATTTTATAGGTAGTGCAAACCCTTTCGCACCTGAAGAATTCCAAAACTATGGAAATTTTGAATATGAATATGTAGGTTTAATTGATAAGGTAGTCACTAAACAAGAAATAGAGGGTTTAAAAGATATTACAATAAAACATGATAGACATGGTTTGAATATTATCGACCCAAAAGAGGACATTTCAAAACATATTATTTTTTATTTTGATTTTGAAAATATATCAAGATACCGTGTTTGGGATGTATCTAACAACTCAAACCATCTTAATATACATGTTCATAAACTTAGTGATGAGGAGATAGACGAAAAAATTAATTTAATATGAAAATTTATGCTGCACTCGAAGATTGGGATAATGTGATTAAACATCATCTACCGAACGGGTGTAATAAAAATTGGGTAGAAGAGGGAGGTTACTTAAGGACATTGGGTACATACCTTTCAAAAGATTATTTGGATAAGGGTGTTGTACCTCACGTTGTTTTACCTGATTATCATGGTGTTGAATACATACATAAAAGTGGATTAGTCGAAACCAATAAAAAATACCTTTACATCATATTCATACTAAATGTTACATTTTTCTCTGAGAATGCTGAAGATGGGTTTAAGTATGTCGATCCTAAAGTTATTGAGGATGTAAAAAATGGTAAATGCAACATTGTCTTCATTCAAGACACCGAAGGAATGTCGGGTATGAAAGGGACACAGACTGAATTTGATTTTTTACTAATTCAGAAGTGGTGTGATAACTTAGGACTCCCAAGTAGTAACGTGCATTATATATGTGGGAATGTCTTAAGTGACCAAGTTGCTAAACGACAAGGTTGTTCTTTTAATGTTATCCCTTTAACCGTACAAGATATTTGGATTAATATAGAAGATTTCCCCAATAAGATTATGGATTTTAATCCAACAGATGAGAAATATTTATATCTAAATTACAGTAGAAGACCAAGATATCACAGAGTATTCTTTTACTCATCATTATTAAAGGAAGGTATATTTCATAAAGGAACAAATAGTTTTAATGACATGGGTTGGCCATTACCAATAAATCAATTACATAGAAGTGATCCAATGGTTGTTGAACACGCAAAAGAATTATACAGAATGTCACCTGTTTTAATTGATAGGGAAAATGCTTCGGATGATATAACTCTTTACATGAATTTAAATGATTACGAGAGGACATTTATCTCTGTTGTTACCGAAACTTTATATGAAGAGGATACTTTATTTAATTCAGAAAAGATATGGAAACCAATTATTATGGGACATCCATTTATTTTATTGGGTAATCAATACCACCTACAATGGTTAAGAGATCAAGGTTTTAAAACCTTTGGTAAATGGATTGATGAAAGTTATGATGCAGAACCAAGAATGGAGGATCGTTCAAATAAGATTATATCAGAGTTAAAGAGGTTGGGTGAAATGGATATCGATCAATTAAAGGGGATTAGAGAGGAAATGAATGAAGTGTGTAGGTTTAATAAAGATCATATGAGAAATAGAGTAAAACAAAGATTTTACGGAAATGGGGAGTATGATAGAAATCAACCCACAACCGAACAACTAATGAAGATCTATTCTAATATGGGTAACGACACACATAACGATATTAATTATAAAAGTATTATATGAAATCAGTATCAATTATAGGTATAGGTAAGTTAGGTTTATGTTTAGCACTTAATTTAGAAAATAGTGGATATAATGTAATAGGAATTGATGTAAATGAAGAGTATATAAATGATTTAAGTGATAACAATTTTAAAACTTCTGAACCTTCAGTAAATCGACTATTATCGACTCAAAAAAACATACAATTCTCAACTGATATTCAAGAGGCATTTAAGAATGACATTGTTTTTATAGTTGTTTCTACTCCTTCGACAACCGAATGGAAATATGACCATAGTAATATTGATAATGTGGTAAATAAATTACTTGAGTTAGGTGTACAGAAAAAAAGAAAAGACATTATAATAAATTGTACCACATTCCCTGGTTATTGTGAAGAACTCCACAATAGAACAAAGGATTATAACATCCACGTATCTTATAACCCTGAGTTTATTGCTCAAGGTTCAATCATTAAAGATCAATTATATGCCGATCATGTGTTAATAGGTGGTTCAGATGAATATGCCACCAACTTGATTGAAAAGGTGTATACGGATTTCATGGTTAGTGAACCAATATTCAATAAACTTACACCTGTGGAGGCCGAGATCACTAAGTTGTCGGTAAATTGTTTTTTAACCACGAAAATATCTTATGCAAATATGATTGGAGATATAACTATTCGTTACGGTGGTAACCCTAAAAGCGTTTTAGAAGCCATAGGTTCTGACCACAGAATTGGAAACAAATATCTTGGTTATGGTTACGGTTTTGGTGGTCCATGTTTTCCAAGAGATAACAGGGCGTTATTAAAATGTGCTGAGGAGGTTGGGATAGATGCGGTTATCTCGAGATCGACAGACGAAATGAATGATCTACATCTTCAGTACCAAATAGAAGAGTTTGTGAAAAATAATCCAGATAAGGGTGATGTTGTGTTCGATTATGTGACCTATAAAAAAGATAGTACCATATTAGAGGAAAGTCAAAGATTGAAATTTGCATTAGAACTGCAAAAGTTGGGATACAACGTCATTGTTAAGGAAGAAAGAGACGAGATAAAAGATGTAATTAAAGATATGTTTGATGAGTAAAGTTGTTGTATTTGGTGGGGATAGTTTTGTTGAACCGAGTGGAATAACCTGGCCAACACATATGATTAAGGACTCAAGGTTCAGTGAGGGAACGAATGTTGCTAAAGGTGGTGTAGGAAATAAATTTATAAGAATGTCAACAATGTGGGGTGTTGAGGAACAAATTAAAAAGGGTATTAACCCCACAAATTTACTAGTGATTGTTTCATGGTCAGCACCAAGTAGGTACTCCCTATATACTAATCAATCAGACATAAATTCAGGAAAAGAATATGTGGGGTTTGAACCAGACACCGATTTTACTCGATCTACCTCATCGGATAATTTTGTTTATATGCCGTTTTGCAGTGCGTGGGACAACCCAACAAATCAAATATTCTACCAATCGATAGAAAATAAAGAGAATTCAATAATCGATACCCTTCATGATATTTTATATCTACAACAGTATTTGAAAAACAAAGGGATTGATTATATCATGTTGACTTCTTGGAATATTATTGATACACCCTACGATATTTGGGATCACGAATATAAAAGATGTGGAGATTCAACCTGTTTAAAATCTGAAAGATTGGATAAACCAGAATATAAATGGATAATAGATTTAATTGATTTGGAGAAGTTTATTCCATTAAAAGGTCAGTGGGAATGGACAAATAAGAACTTTATTGGTCGAGAAAAAGACCCCAATAGCCACCATCCGTTAGATTACGAACACCTAAGTTTCACTGAACAGATCATAATCCCATTTTATGAAAATTTATATGGAGAATAAAGATATATTAAAAAAATACGTTTGTAAAAACCCCTTCAATTACATAGATATTCAGGGTAATGGTGATTTTGTTTGTTGCCCATCTTGGTGTGGTACAAACATTCGAGAGGGGGATAAAATGAATTGGAACTCTGAAAATGCAATCGATATTAGAAAGTCAGTATTGGATGGGACATATAGACATTGTGATCATGTTGTTTGTCCTTCACTTTCGGAACTAATAAATAAACCGGGTATTGTACCTGGTAATTTTGTTCCAATAGAAAAATTTAAGAAATACTATAATATCGAATCATTAGATGATGTGAAGGATATTGACACCAGTCCTGAGGAAATATTATTTGGTTTTGATAGGTCTTGTAATTTAAAGTGCCCATCTTGCCGATTAAATTTGGTCCCTAACGATAAAATAGAATCACCCGAACATCTTAAAAAATTGGAGATATTAGATTATATTGAAACTAACTTCTCACACTCAGCAAAAAAATTATTAATAACCGGTAGCGGTGATCCGTTCTATTCGAAGATATATAGAGATTACTTACAGAACTTTGACGAAACAAAATACCCTAAGTTGGAGGAAATACAAATTATCACAAATGGTAAGATGTTAAACAAAAAAATGTGGGATAGTCTTAAGGCTAAGAAATTTATTAAAGCAATAGAGATTAGTATTGATGCGGGTAGTAAGGACACCTATGAAAACGTAACAAGATTAAATGGTAATTGGGATGTATTGATAGATAATTTAAAATTCATTAGTACTATTAAAACATTAAAATATATGATAGTTTCTATGGTTGTTAGTGAGTTGAATTATCAGGAGATGGAAATGTTCTACTTGAAGATGGTGGAAATATTTGAGGAGAGTCAATTTGATTTAGTAATAAATTTCAGACAACATGTTTATTGGGGTACAGGTAAATACACAGAAGATGATGTTAGAAAAATACAAGTATTTAATCCTGAACATGAGAAACACGAATTATTTATTAACGAAGTAAAAAAGATACATAACAAAGATTATGTCTCACATAATTTCAATCACTTAATTGAAACGTTTGACCAAAGAAGATTAATATGAAAGTAGTCATAGGTTTAGGTGATAGTTGGACACAAGGTGAGGGTGGTGTACCACCATACCTTTTTGAGAGAGGTAACGGTAGGGTTGATAATAATAGGGATGACGATGATCAGGAATTTCTAAAACATGAACATGAGAATTCGTGGGTTAACCAATTGTGTGTAAAATACTTTACCGACCATAAACCATATAATTTAGGTATGAGGGGATATGGTAATCGAGGTGCGGTTAAAAATCTACACTATAGTGATATACCCTTTGAAAAAATTACTGGTGGATATCTCATATTTCTTTTAAGTTCTAAAGAAAGATATGATTTTACAGGTAACCAAACATTACCTGGTGGTAGAAGAAGATTTCTAACCATGTATCCACAGACACACACAAAATTATATCGTTTTTATACTGAAAACCTATATTCTGAGTTTGGTTCTAAACAAGATCTAATGTTCAATATAATTGAAGCACAAACAATTGCTAAATTGTATAAACTTGACTTCTATTTCGCATATGCATTTGATAATGGTGGGGTTGCAAAAGGAGACTCTTACGGACTCTCCAAAAAAATTGATTGGTCTAAGTGTTTAACACCATATAAAACATATATGGAAGTTCTGTGTGAAAAGGAGGGAATAGTATATGATGCTGAGTTCATCAGAACCCAAAAACAACCACTTGAATATGTAACCAACTGTCTCCACCCAACTATCAGGGGTTATGAAATAATTACTGATCATATACATAATACTATTATGAAGATAAAAAATGGTGATATGGATCATCAAAGGGATTTAATATGAATGTAGAAAATAAAACAATTGTATATACGTATATACCACCAAAACAGGATTGGATAGACAATATATCAGTCTATTCGTTCGAACTATATTCAATGTCATATTCAGCAACCCTAATCAGAAAAAATTTTAAGGTGAAATCTTTAAAATTATTCTCCACCAAAGATATATGTGAATTCTTTGACGGTAAGGGGATCTTCGATCAAGTTGAAATTTTAGAGGATAATGACTCAAGAATTGAAAAACAAAATGCTGGTAGTAATCACCCCAATATGTTGTATAAAATGGTTACCGTAGAAAAAATGTTTGAACCATTTCTTCATGTGGACAATGATCTTTTTTTGAACGATCCAAATACATTTGATAATGTTGGTACAGATATACTCTTTGCATATGAAGAGGACGTTGTTGGTGATGAGATAGATATGCAATACTATGATTTTTATTATAGAACATATCTTAAAGTTGTAAGGTCTTTGAACGACCAACAAATGGTAGAAATGGGTGAATTCAATCCTAAATCAGCATTTAACTGTTGTATTTTCGGTGGACCAATCAACATAATTAAAAGTTCTTTTGCTCGGGCTAATAAATTCTTTAGGGATAACTATCAAACTTTAAATCCAATACCTAATATGCCAGGATTCATAGAGCAATACTTACAAAGTTCGTTTTTAAGAGAAAGGGTTAATTTTTATGATATCTCATTCTTAGAACCCAATCTGTTGGGTCCCTCACATGTTGAACATAACGAATACATTACCACATTAGAAAAGATTAGGAAAAATGGGGATAGGAATATGTATAAAAATATCGAGGTATCAATTATTAAAGATGTGATAAAACAATTTAAATTACATCAGAATTTCCACCTATCCTCAATTAGATGGTATCCCCATGTTTCTATTGCAGTTTACAATCTATTAAATGAGCAGAACCCTAAATTAGTATCTGATTTGGAGAGTATTTATGGTAAACACTCGTGGTGTTTTGATATATCTAATACTTATGAAAAATTTATTTAATTGGGTAAAAACCCTATACTCAAACTACAAAAAAAGGAAACAAATTAAGAAGAAGATTGAGGAGTTAAAAAAACGAGATCCATTCATTTACAAACACTAATATTGTAAAATATTTGACTACAAAAATTATAAAATTTTATTTATAATTAAGTTACATTCAGATTTAATGTCAAAAAAGAATACATACATATTAGGTATATCTTGTTTTTATCATGATTCTTCGGCTTGTCTATTCAAAGACAACCAATTAATATTTGGTTGTGAGGAGGAGAAATTTAGTGGAGTAAAACACGATAGTAGGTTTCCCACCAAAACAATTGATTATATATTGAAAAGATATGACCTCTCATATGAGGATATTGATACTGTGTGTTTCTATGAAAATCCTGAATTGAAAAAGGAAAGGGTTGTGAGTAATTTAAAAAAGAACTTCACTAAGAACCCAATCCACACATTAAAATCATTATTCAATTTAAACAGTAATCATCGTAAATTAAAAAAGGAATTAAAAAAATTTAACTCTAATATTTTTTATTCCAAACATCACGATTCACATTTATATTACTCGGCATTTAGTTCACCTTTTAAAGAGTCAATGGTTGTATCTATAGATGGGGTGGGTGAAAAAGACACGTCTACGTTTGGAATCTACAAGAATCAAAAGATATCGAGTAGAATTATTTCTCAATATCCTAATTCACTTGGTTTATTCTATTCGGCAATGACATCTTTCATGGGATTCAAACCTAATGAGGGTGAGTACAAAGTTATGGGTATGTCAGCTTATGGAAACTATAGAAAATATATTCAACCACTTAGGGAGTTGGTTTGGTTTGAGAAGGGGAAAATTAAATGTGATATGGAATACTTTACATGGGATAGATCGGGGAAGATCATGTTTTCATATAAGTTATCTGAGAAATTAAATTTATTACCGAGAACCCCCGATTCAAAAGTAACAGTAGATTATGAAAATCTATCCGCCGCTATCCAAAAGAGGTATGAGGAAGTTTTATTTGAACTTTTAAATCACTACTCAAACCTATACCCTGATCTTAAGAATCTGTG
>Ga0213858_10000129_pt1 | contig 33415 bp, 23 predicted proteins | sample PICome_FD_160122 | JGI IMG/M metagenome (GOLD analysis project Ga0213858, IMG submission 160122) | Coastal seawater microbial communities near Pivers Island, North Carolina, United States - PICO245 | ecosystem: Environmental > Aquatic > Marine > Coastal | place: USA: North Carolina | collected... | reverse complement strand
TGATTTTCTTGGAAGACCTTATCAGATCCACCACCTCTTGCACCACCAGAAATTGCAACATCAATTCCACCAGGAGTGACTGCAAATGTATTACCAGCACCAATGAAGTTAAGATTAGATGATCTACCAATTAATGTACCAGCAGATGAAATACCGATACGGTCATCAATGTCTCCAACACTGAATGTATCAAGGAGTTCAAATACAACTTCATCACTATCTTGACATGGATCAACCAGTGTGACTGTACTTGCATCAGCAGCAGCAAAGTCAAGGTTTTCGTTCAGACGAACACCATTTCTATATACAGAAATTTTTCCTAATGTATATCCGTCAGTAATCGTAAATAAGGTTTGTCCTGCTGTTGCAGAGAACCTTATTACCCTATAATTATTCTGACTAGATATAGGATTTCCAATCGCCATTGTAAAACCTTTTTAGTTATTTATTATGAGTCAGCAGGTAAGATCGTATTACCATCAGCTATCCATTGTTGTATCTCTTTATATAAAGTGTGTGTGTCGTCGTATTGAAATACAGAAAATTGTCCGTTATCGAATGTAACTTGCACAGGATTTGCACCAGGTACACTCTCATCTTTAGGTAAGTACTTTACTTGTGTAATCATTGTTCTAAATTTCCGTGTCTAATGTAAAAATTACTTCATCGCCCGATGCCCCATATCTAACTATTTCCGCATCTCCAGCAGTAAAAGATCCAGATGATAATAAACCCAATGTAAGCGCATTACCAATACTTGCAAAGAAATTAATACCTGTTACATTATTTGTACTGGATGCAAACCCATTAACAGCTATGTTTCCAACTTTTGTTAATGTTCCACGTCCTGATACATCGTGAGCAAGAGGGACTCTAGGTGTTCGATGTAATGGTATAGTAATAACAACTTGAGTTGACTCTGCATATCCAATAGTTCCTGCATTGACTCTTCCTGCCTGTATTCTTTGATAATACCTCTGACACTGAAAAAGATCATCACCGTATGACCTGTGCTCAAAAGGTGTGAGTTGAGTGCCGACTTCCAATTGAACACCAGTAAGTTCAAAAGTGGCATCATTTGTAGTGAACCACGAGGAGTCATCATCTGGTGTTCTTGTACTGCCGGCATAAGCAGCCCATGCATTTTCAGTGACAGAATTATTAGTGTAGTCCGTACCAAGGAATTGATAGATAAACAATTCAAGTCCTGGACCATGGTCACTATCAACCTGGATATTTGAATTTCCAGGAATTGTTTTGGTTACTTTAGTCCAGGTGTCCGCTGTCAAAGTACCCGTGTTAAACGGATAAATCTGCTCTGTCCCATCAAAAGTTTTTAAATATGCAACAAAAGACTTCTGAACACTTGACTTAACCCAGAACGTAAGAGTTATATAACTTGAACTTGAAGTGTAATTCCAGCCGGAATTAGCGACATTAATTGCTTCAATTCTGTGTCCAATACCGCAAAAATCAGCAGCACCAGCACCTGATGTTTGATCTCCATTTGTTGCTTTTAATGAATATCTAAAACCCAGGGAACGAGGAGTGCTTGAACTATCGGGGTTAACTCTTTCCCAAGTGATATTTTCGTCTGTCCCACCATATTGGTTTGTAAATCGATCAACAGTATTATAACCAGAAGTTGTTGATGATATTCCGCGTTGCGCCACCTGCATTGCCCCATTAATGATCAAGTTACGATTACTTAATGGACCAGTAGATGGGAAACTAACACCATTGATGGTATTGATACCAGATACTACACCAGTATCACCATTCAATGTGACTGATGCAGTACCTACCGTCAGGATACCAGTAACTCTAGCATCACCATTGACCACTAATTCGGTTGTAGCACCACCAACAACAACATTAGATATAGTTGATATTCCTGAGATATTGACACCTCCCCCTATCCCCAGAGTGATATTGGGGGAGGAAGCATCTAAATGCTCTAGGTTATTAGTCTTTAGAGTACTCATCTCAATATCTTTTTAGGTATTTATCAGAGGGATCAGGTGTCTCCTAACCGAATGAAGAGAGCAGCGGTTTCAGACGAGGTAACACTTCCAGCTACTAAACTTCCCGCGCCAAGAGATTGTGCATTAATCCTTACTTTATGTGTAGATGTATTAGTTATATCCATAAAGTAAAAAGAACAACCAGAACCGTTTCTTGCAGAACCTGAGCCAGTAACTTGACCATCAGAAGCTGTAGCTGCAACATTAAAGCCGCTACCGCCGTCGGTAGAAGCTTCGGTGTACACCAAAACGGAATCAGCGTCGTCAATAACCATAATAGCATTCACAAATATTAACCATTTTCCAGTTTGTGGAAATGTCCAAACCCCACTTGCATGTGTCATGCCAGCACCAATATATGTGGCAGTACCCTCAGCACTTCGCTCAAAATTTGTTAAAACACCATTGGTAGATACATCAGCACGAAGACGCCACTGATCAACATCAGTAATTGCGTTGACAAAACTTAAAACACCAGCACCATTGGTACTTAAAACCTGTCCAGCCGTACCATCAGAAGTTGGATAAGTTAAATCATTAGCTGTAAAATTATTTGCAGTTAAGACACCAGTAACTCTCGCGTCACCATTAACTACTAACTCAGTTGTAGCACCACCAACTACAGTATTACTTAATGTCGATATACCCGTTACGGATATACCACTACCAACGTGTAAATCACCTGAAATGGTAGTCACACCCGTCAGCACTGGTCCATGACCACCAGTCCTACCTGTAATTGAGTTTACATTAATTGCTGACATTGCTTATATCTTTTAAAGGTATTTATCAGAGGTCACCCAACTGATACAAATCAGTTACAAGGGTTTTACCAAGACCAACAGTAATTGAAGAACCTGTTGCAACAATAATTCTTGGCTCTTGGACTACAACATATGTATTATGTTCACCAGCATTTGTTGTATTCAGGTTAATATCCTGATCAACATAGACTGATGCGTTTATATAACTGAATGGACTATCGGTATTATCTGCATATCTGATAGCAGTACCTACACCACCACCAGCACCACTTACTTCAACATTAATTTGACTTCCTGTCTGAGAAAATGTTGTTGCAGTACCGACGAAGTTAAGTGTGGATGTGTCACCAATGGTTGTTCCATTTGAACTGATACCAATGGTAGCTGTAGCAGCATTAAATGATTTATAAGCAACACCTTCAATAACATCACCAGGTGAACATGGTGTTGTCAGAGAAAAATCTTGGTTATTGACTGCAGTCGTATAGTCAATACCTCTTATCTGTTTGATACCATTGACATAGACATCAAAATATTGAATGTCATATGACGACGCAAAGTGAAATGAAGTCTGAACCCCTGTGGGTTGGAAAACCTGACGAGCAACAGTTACTGATGAGTCGCCAGGATTTCTTCCGATGTAACCGTTATTTCCAAGCATTAGCCAACTCCTGCAAGTACACTCAGATTAACATCAACAGCGTCAGCGGTATTACAATAAACTCTGATCTGTTCAGCGTTCTGGAGAATTGTCTTACCAGCATCACTGATGACGAAGGAACTTCCCGATGGAACAGGAATGTTATTTGCAAGTAGAGCTAATGTGTTACCAACACCAACTTCAACAAAAATGTTGATTGAGGAATCGGATAAGTTTGCGAATGTTCCACCGACCAAGATGGATTTAGACGATGCAGTGTATGCAGTCGTCACACCTAAGAAACTTACAGATTGTGAAGTTGCGGCAGTTGAATTGGTAGATGTCTTATCAAGTCTGACTTGACCAGCATCAATATGTGCAACCTTTGCACCTCCTCTGAAGTGAGTGGTTCGAACCATGTCACCAACAGCAACACCATCAGTAGAGATACCAGTGATAATGGTGACACCAGCTCCAATACTTGCAGTTGAACTAGTGGTCACAATACCAGCAGCTCTTGTCAGTGAATTTGTAAATGACTCCGCCATTGTATTAATACTTTTTAGTTATTTATCAAAGTCCACCAAGAGCAAGAACGACTGCCAATGATGGAACAGTGTTCTCTCGAATGGTCAGTCTACCATCAATATTAGCATCACCTCTGACATCTAATGTGTAATCAGGTGCCGTGGTTCCAATACCGACCTGTGCTGAGGTAGCTGTAGATACAACAGTAAATGCAGATGCTGCTGTTCCGACCTGAACTGCGTTCAGTGGGTTGTCTGTATTAACTCCTAATCGATTTGTTGTGGTGATACCAGTGACACCAAGTGTCTGAACCGTGGTGACACCAGTCAGATTTGTATTGTCAAACGTACCATTGAATACGGTGACACCAGCACCAAGGGTTATATCATCTTGGAATGTAGAAACACCAGATACTAATACTGTGTTAGCACTAAACGTTGTTGCGACAATTGTCGGTGCGGTGACGATACCAGCAAAGACTGCATTACCTGATGGAAGGAGTGTTGCACCAATACCAGTACCACCATCGTAATCATAACCAACATGAATACCTGATCTGGCAGTAACGAAACCAAGAGAATCGACATTCTCTACATCCTCATAAATCAGGGTACCACCAATGGTGACGTTACCTGTAAATGTAGCAGATGTACCAACAATATTGGTGACATATGCAGTAACAACACCGATTGATTCAAGACCAGTGACGATACCTAATGTTGATACACCAGATACCACCAGAGAGTCAGCATCTATTATTGCAGTATCAGCAATACCTGTAATTGTGACCTGTCCAGTAGAAGCAGAGAGACTTATTCTCTCTCCAGCAACTAGAGAGGTGACAATGCCTGAAAGTTCAGTACCAGAACCATAATATGTTACAACACCAGCCGAACCACCAACTGTTGCACCAACACCAGACGATGTAATCTTAAAGTCTGCGAATGAAGATATACCTACATCTACATTGATTTGTGTAACCGAAGCTGCTCCACCAACAACACTTGTGGATATACCAGCTTGGTCTACATAAGTTTGTTGTACAACTGTAATAGTGGCAATACCACCATTATTAGTACCATCAACAGAAATATCAAGTCCCCTAAAGTCTAATCCACTAAAGGTGGTACCAAGACCGACAGCACTACCTTCATCAAATAGCAAGATACCTTCAATAGCACCTGCAGGAGCAGCAGCTAACCATTGTGGTGGTTGACCTGGACCCCTAGAGAATAAACCCTGACCTGTATTACCACTTTCAAATGCAGAAGTGACACCAGGTTGTGCTTGATATAATATCTGTCCTGTAGCACCACCGTAGATATTAGTTGCATTGGTGGCACTTGTAATTCCAGTCAGTCCCAGACCAGAACCATAGTATTCGTTGGCGGTAACGACACCAACGTTAACTATTGTTGTATTATTAACATCTACCGCATCGGTCGGTGTTGAAGTACCAATGCCGATACTTCCTGAAATATAAACATTCCCTCTTACGTCCAGATCCTGCATCGCAGCATCTGTATTCAAGCCGATACGTCCGACTACTTCTAGTGAAGTCTTCTCCTCACTAAAAGAACTGACACCAACTTTTAAATTAAGACGGTCGTTACTTCCGTATCTTGCCATTGTTATTACTGATTAAGTGTCTCTAGTACAGATGAGATAAACTTCACGTCAGTAGCACTACTGGATGATATAACCATAGAATCACCAGGTTCCAGAACAAGTTTACCTGCCAAAAGATTGGCGGCATCATTGGAAGGAACTGGAAATCCTCTCAACATTTCAGTAGTGACTGCAATGCCTGAAGTAGTCCTTTCATGGGAGAAATTGATAGTTTGTGTGTCACTACCAATATTGGTTGCTTGTGCTAAAAGGACAATAGCACTATAACCAGTAGGTGCAGTGTAGATACCTACTGTATTGAGTCCAACCACACCAGTGATTGTCTGATAATTATTAAGGGCTAATGCCATTTTAACTGTCTCCTCCTAATGCGAGAATATAAGGTGTTATGTTTGCAAACAGGGATCTTTGATATGCGTCACCTGTTATAGAACCCTCCAATTGATTAATGATGACACCATCACCAATCTTGAAGTTACCTGCCTGGTCCGTAGATGTGTAAATGACCAGACCACCATTCTGACTTATAACTTCATTTTCTGTAATCGCTACGCCACCTCTTTGTGGGAGTGCGGTGAGAGCTGTATTACCAGAACCGATGTATTCAAAAGCGTGGCTTGAAGCAAGTACTCTACTCTGTTTGAAGAATGGAACTGTTGTTCCTACACCAACCGCGTAAGGTACCCTTTCAGTAAAGGTGACTGTAGATATACCCCCGACAATAGGAGTACTACTACTAACCACATAGTATGTAGGTAAGATATTACAGGTACCAGTAGCAGCACCATCGATGGTAACTGTTGGTGTTCCTGTGTAACCTCTACCATTAGAAATCATTTGAACAGAAGTTACAACACCATTTGTAAGGACAGCTGTACCTGTTGCAGTAATACCCCAGGTTTCAGATGGTGAGGAGAATGTAACTACTGGTGGTGTAGTATAACCTGAACCACCATTAGTGATGGTGACACCTTCAATAGAATTATATAATTCATCGACATATGCCACTTGTCCATCATAAGGTCTTGTGACAAACGTTGATGTGACACCTGCTCTTACATAATCATGTGCCAGAGTTGAGACACCAACATAAGCTGAGAAACTATTGGCTGCACCGACTGCGTCTACAGTAAAGACATATCCATAGTTTCCAGATGGGAATGTGACAATACCAGGACCACTTGAACACTGGAATTCGAGATCTCTGATCTCTACAGGTTGACCTTCATTGAAACCGTGGTTAGCATTAGTTGTAATCGTGATAATACCTGTGCTTGCCGTGTAGTCAGCGGTGGTGATGCCCAGAGTTCCAACACCTACATTCAGTGTAAATGTTTGGGAGTTAGCAGCAGTTGCAGTAGTGACAGTACCTAAGAATTGTTTTGAACCAATACCGTCAGCAACTAAACCTAATCTACCGAAGGAAGAGTTGGAGTTAGTCAGGTCACATTGACCACCATTGATACAAACAATACTTTGATCGTTATATATCGTGAAGATAGAAACTAACTGAGCATAACCATCATTGGAGATCGAAACACCAATACCACCTTGATTGAGTTGAGTGTAACTATCGACGTTCATCGCCTTTGTTGCACCGATGACATGTTTGCCATCAATCTTCATACCAATACTATTTGAGATGAAGTTGGTGCAGTTACGGATGTAAGGGCCCTGAGTAACGTAAGATGGCTTATTAGGATTAAATGCAATAATCGCTTTACCTTCGTCCAGTGATCCTGTGAAGGATATATTTTCTACATAACTACCATTTGCAACGTAGATCATATCCTGATCTGCGTTTTGTGGGATGAGTGATACCTCTCTTAAACTATCACCGAGGAGTGTGACCTGTTCTGGAAGAACAATTGGGTTATTTTCTGTATAATTACCAGCAGAAATCTTGATGACTGTAGAAGCTTCTGCAACTGTCAGAGCAGAACCAACAGTTCTCTTTGCAGTCGATACAAGATAACCATCGTTGTCATCGTTTCCATCAGGTGTGACAAACAGGATGTTGGTGACGGATACCAGACCAACAACACCAGTCAGGTTTGAACCATCACCATAGAATGCTGTAGCACTGACGATACCCGTGGATGGGAACATCGTGATTGCTGCACCAACAGATGAAATACCACCTGCATAGAATTGATTAGCTACGTTGATCGAACTTCCAAATGTTGCAAATCCTGTCTGTGTAGAGAACCCAGTGACATTCAGTGTCGTTGCAGTAATACCAGTTCCAGCAACTGTCAATCCAGTTCCAGCAGTTACATAACCAGTGAGTGTTGAGACACCAGTTACCTCTAATGCATGAGTTGTGGTGATACCAGTGACACCTAGATTTTGTACGGTAGTGACACCAGTCAGATTTGAATTCTCAAAATCCCCATTGAATAAGGTAACACCAGCACCCAGAGTTACATCACCCTGGAATGTAGAAACACCAGTGACTTCCAGGAACTGAGTTGTGGTAACTCCACTGACACCCAGTGTTGCAATCGTTGATACACCAGTTACCTCAAGGAACTGTGCAGTAGCAACTCCAGTGACACCAAGAGTTTGAACTGTACCAACACCAGTGACATCTAAGAACTGTGTGGTAGTGATACCAGTGACACCTAACTGACCTGTAATTGTGGTCAGTCCAGACAGAGAGGAGAAACCAGAAACTACCAGGTTGTTTGGAACCGTGACGTTAGTATCCAGACCAACTGTGACTGTATTACCAAGACCAATGGTGTAGATCTCGTTCGCTGTACCTTCGATGGTGAAGGTCTCTTCGTCAAGATCAATTGTACCTGTACCAGTATCAGCATCGAATGTCAGTCCGATACCAGTTCTGGTTGCATCTACATATGCACGAATAGATTGTTGTGTCGCCAGAGCATCAGCTCTGTTTGACACCATATCATCTTCATCGAGGATGGAGGTGATACCAACTAATACACCCTCTTCACCGATCTCTAATTGACTTATGGTAGCGACACCAGTAACTCTTAAGTCATGAGTAGTGGTGACACCAGTAACATCTAGTGTCTTTGCAGTAGCAACACCAAGTGTGGTGACACCAATAACTTCCAATGAAGTTGCGGATGAGATGTAACCACTCTGTAAATTGGTTGCAATACCAGCAAATCTTGCTCTTCTTACATCAAGTTGGGCCTTAGGATCAATAAAGATTGGGGTAGATGTGCCTTGAGCAAGAAGAATGTTGCCAGACTGACCCACATTTATGAATGTTGTCTGATCTATACCACTTTGAACAGGAATTCTGCCAGCAGAACCACCCTTCAGGTTGGTAGAAATACCTGCAGAATCTGCATATGATACATTGATTGCTGCAAGACTGACCCATGTGGGTGTTCCAGTACCGTTTGACTGAAGAATTTCTCCAGCAGAACCAGCCGCAGTGAATCCAGTATCATCTGGTCCAATCTGATACAGAACTGCACCAGCTACACCACCTTTGACATCAGTTGCAAGACCAGCATTAGTTGCATATCCCGCAACCGCAACACCAGTAGCAGAAATTGTGACTCTACCTTGACCAGAAACAGGACTGATTTGAACACCAGCACCAGCAGTAACTGATGTAACAACACCAGTCAGATTTACACCGTTACCGTAATATGTTGCACCAGTGACGATACCTGCAGTGGTAATACCTGTCAGGTTTGCATTGAATATATCAGCACCATTATTGACAGTCAGATAGTTTGAGGTGACTGCCTGACCTACTAAAATACTTTGTGTAACACCAAGACCAAGGACTGTAGCGATCCCAGTAATACTAAAACTGCCACTAACAGTCGATGGACCTACAATAATAGGACCCGTATTATTAAACCTATTGGCAATCTTGTCGGCCCTAAGTAATGACATTACCTATGATTTTCCTTCCGTTAGTTGTATTTATAATATAATCAGATAAATATTTTCAGATCATTCAGTATTTAACACGATGAAAGATGGTGAATTTTGCCCGTTAATTAAGAAGAAGTGTGTTGGACATAAGTGTGCATGGTATACACAAGTGCAGGGGTATAATCCACAAACTGGACAAGAGGTAAACAATTATAAATGTGCTGTGGCTTGGATGCCAATGATGGCTGTCGAAAACTCTCAAATGTCACGACAAACAACTGCTGCAGTAGAAAGTTTTAGAAACGAAACGGTAGCAGCGAATGATAGAAATAATCAATTATATAATCACGCATTAAATCAGGGGATTGTTCAGGCACAAATTACACCTCATCCCCCGATTAATACGTTACCACCTAATCAATAAGAGTCCTTTGTACAAATAATCACATCAAGATATCGAACTCTGAAGTCCATTGATGCACCAGAAGTACCCGCATTTCCAACGGTGATTGTGTGATTGTGATTTGCACTATTACCGCCAACGGAGGCTTCATGTTCGTGACCACCGCCACTCCCTATGGAGATACCCGTGGTAGAACCTTCTGTGTTTACTTCAACTTCTTCATTTTTATTGAATAGAGCTTCACCCTCAGCACCATATTTTGCATCACTCTTGTCACCTCTTGTATCCTCGTATTGGTGACCATGACCTGGGTCACTTACACTATGAGAATGCTTACCATTACTAGTAAGTTCAACACTATGTACGTGATTGGCACTCTGGTTACCAGCACTTGCATTATGGCTGTGTTGTGTAAGTGGAACAGGTCTAATGGCAAATACATTAGTAAAGCTCTTATCACCACCACTATTGGCACCCTCACTGTTTACAACTCTCAATGCACGGTTATTAACGGCTGTGGTAACTTGAGTCCATCCACTCGGTGCATTTGACTGATAGAACAACATGGTAGTACCAGTTGGTATGACACCAACTGACGCATTGTAAAGTTGTCTTGCAACGTTTGTCGTTATAGTTGTGGTGGTTGATGTGCTTGTAGGTGGGAAGGTATTATTTAATTGAACGACACCCTGAGCGGAGGTTGATGCATTAGGAAGTCTAGCTTCATCGATAACACCTGTGGTGATATTAGGTCCATGGATGTTAGTCACATTAGAACCATCACCATTCAAGTTACCGACAGTTAAATCCTGTGTACTTGGATTGTATATAAATTGTCCGTCATTACTGTCAATATAAGGTCTTTGATATCCTGCACCATTTTGATCACTAAAGAGAACTTGATATACTGTATTATCATTCTTCTCATCTACATTGATGAAGTTTGCATTAGTTGTTGTACCATTTACATTTCCAGTCAGGTTACCAACAAAATTTGCAGCGGTTAATGTATTTGTACTTGGGTTGTAAGTAAACTGTGCAGATTGGGTATCAAGATATAACGCTTGATACTCATCAGTACCAGGTTCAGTAAATGCTACCTGATAGTTTGTGTTATCACTCTTTCTATCAATATTAACACGTTGGGCACCAGTTGCGATACCAGTCAAGCTGGCAACCACAGTGTCAAGTGACAGAGTGTTTGAAGATGGATCGTACTGAAGTTGACCGTTTTCACTATCAACATACAAACTCTGATAATTTGAACCTATACCAAGAGGTTCAGTAAATGTGAGTTGATAATTTGCACTATTAGATCTCTCTTGAATTGAAACTGCATCTGTGCCAGTAGAGACACCAATCAAAGCAGTCTGATCTTGTCTGACAGTCAGAATACCAGCACTGACACTGAAGTCCTGAGGACCCTTCAGGTTATTAATCGTACCAATACCAGAGACGTAGATATTCTCAAAATCAGACTGCCCAGGAGCGTCAAGTAACTCAGTAACTGTTAAAATACCTACTTCATATGTCTGATAATCATTATCGATATAGATCGTACCACCCATACCAGCAGTATTAGAAGCCTGGTAGTACAGAATGTTAGGTGCATTCATTGGCACCTTGAATGTCACAATACCAACCTCAGAACCGTTCTGTTCGACACCATCGTAATAGATGTTGTTTAGGTCAGCATTAGGTGTGGATTTGATATAGAAAGGGAAACCAGCAGAACTTACATGGAACTCATACTTCTGAGCTCTATTAAGATAAATTGCGGGATTGTCTGCATTTTGAGTGAAACCAATACCAGTTGGATCAGGATCACCTGCTACCAGATATCTAAAGGTATTTGAATTTACCTCTTCAACACGGAATTTTGTGAATATTTCTGCACCATTAGCATTGAGAGTCTCGGTTATATTTACATCTTGATATGTAACAGTGCCACCAGCACTGATCTGACCCTCCAAATTTGTACCTTTAATATTACCTGTGACTGTAAGGTCACCGTAAATATACTCCGCAGTATAACCAATCGATACTGGTCCAATGACATCGAGTGTATATTGTGGGGAGATTGTATTGACACCAATCTTTTTATCGTGCTTGTCAAAAGATACAAAGGTACCACCAATACCAATGTCAATACCATCGGTGACAGTCACGACACCAGAAAATACACCACGTTGTGCTGTAATGGTTGTACCTACAGAAAGGTTTGAACTTACCTCAGCATCACCAATGACGACAAGTTTCTTGTCAGCCTGTGTCGTACCGATACCAACTTTTCCCGTACTATCGTCTGCATACAGAAGGTTTTCGTTTACCTCTAAACCATTCTTTACGACAAAATCCTTATCGATTGCCATTTGGGTTCACTCTCCCCCATGTAATTTTTATTATTATTTATTACACGGTTTTTTCAACTTGTATGCTAATGACACTCTTAAATCACCAAAGTATCTAGACGGTGCATTTGCATGATGTAAAATTTTTGCAGGAAATAATACTGCTCTATTTGGTCTGACTCTTACTATTTTTTGTGATTCAACGATATTTTCATCAAGACCTTCCCATAAACCTTTTGGTTCTGGACACTCACAAAAAATTAATTCACCCGCCCATTGATATATCCATTGTGGTGTTGGATAATATAAAAAGGTCACATCGCCGTCATCGGGATGAACATTTCCAGGTTGTCCAGCAGTTTGACCGTTTGCATATATTCTATTAACACCATAATTTTTAAATTCATCACCAAGTTTATTGATAATTTTTCTAAACAAAAAATTAGAAAAATATTCATCTTTCTCTAGATGATCTATATGCCAAAACCTATAACAATTTGGAGAGTCATCACCACCAGTGAGTGCCCATAATGGTCTTGTAGGGTGAAGGTATTCCCAGATCTGTTTACGAATTTCTTCTGAGAAAAAATCATCAATAACTTTTATTTTTTTAAAATCCAGGTCCATGTGTAGGTCCAATAAATTGACGAGGTTCCTTGGTAGTACGTAATAAAATATCTAATTTTTCATCTGTAACGTATGAAAATGCGACTGAAGTTCTTAATCTAGTTGTTGCTGGATTAGGAGACATACCATAATGTTCCTGTTCTGCTGGAATTAAAACACCTCTATTTGGTTTATACGTCACATATTTGTATTCATCTCTATCTTTATCAAAAAATACAAACTCTCCACCCCATTGTGTATTCCAGTTTTTTTCAGTGAATACAACAACGGTATATGTTCCTGAATAATCATAATCATGATGAATTTTAGACACTTGACCACTAGTTTGACCATTTATATGTGATCTAATATATGTCAAACCTGTTTTTAGATATCTTTGTATTTTAAGTTTAATTATACCAGCAGTATCATACATACACAACAAATTAGCTGGAGTGACATTTTTTCTCCAACCCCAAGAAATGTAATCATCGTCAGATAAAGATCTGTTAGTAAGTGACCATCCGATATATCTAAATTCATCCCTTATCGCAAAGAACTTATTTAAAGGAAGAATATTATCAATTACTATAGGATATTCAAGATTTGTCATCTTCACTTATTGGTGGTTGAACAGTAATGTTAAATGCTAATGAAATTCTGTCGTATGGGTCATCATTTTGATAAACTGAGTGTTTTAAATCAGATGGGAACATAACCATATGTCCCTCAATTGGTTTAAAGAAATGACGTGGAGAACAATAAAATTCTTGAAACACATTTTCAGTATATGATTGGTGCAAATTATAATGATTAAATTCGTTATCACTATAGATTTTTAATTTACCACTGTCATTTGTACTTTTTATCCATAAACATCCAGATAAGTGACATCCTGGATGAGTGTGTATGATATTCTCACTTTCCCTATTGTTGATATTGAGCCAACAACCATCAACTTTGACCTTGGTGGTATCCTTGAATAATGTGTGGACAGTTTGTCCGATATATTTTTCTAAAAAACCTACACAATCCTGAAAGTCTTCATCATCGAGAATACTTGTGGATGAGTGCCATCCCCTTTTATTTGATCTCGTAATACCAGGAGATTTTGATTTAAGTTCATAGGCATAGTCAATAAACTTATCCCTGAATTCTAGGAACTCAGGGTTAGTGTCGGTCTTGGTTACGAGTTGAGGAAATAAAGGAATGTATTCAATGTTACTCATATTCAGATATCACATATTCAAATTATAGATCAAATATCAGAATAAATCAACTACTGATATCTCCGAATGTCTTCCATTCATTATTAGTCGTATAGACCCAACCGACGTAACCACCATTTGCTGGGTTAGCATTGAAAACAACGTCACCAGGGTTACCAGCATTTGATGGTGTTGCGATACCAACAGTGATTTGTCTGGAAACAGAGGCATTACCTTGAAGGAACATACTATTTGCTTCAAATCCTTCTTCAGATGTATTCGTTACCTTCTGTGAGAACTGTACGGGACCATTAAATTGTGACAGGATATCACGGGAGTCACCACCATCAACAACAAAGTTTCTTGCAACTTTCAGAACAGAACCTTCAACATAATTAAACTCAGATGTCTCATTCTTAGAACCAATTGTATAAGGGTCCTCTCCGACCATAGTTTGAATTGGAGTGTCGTAGACCTGTTCTCTACCAGTGTTCGAAGCAATTCTCTTGTTACCAATATAGAAGTCACCTCTGTCATTCATACCAGTGTAGTTTACAACACCACCACCAATTGCTTGTGCCTGTACATTAATCTGTTCCTCAAGTGTTAATTGTTTTGTCTGCTTACTTGGGAATGCGGTGGAATAGTTACCAGGTCCATAACCAATATATTCAAATGTATGGGCAGATGCACGAATGATAGAATTTCTTCTAAACTCAAGAGGATAGAATCTTACTCTATTGATAGTAGAACCATCAACATGAGTGTCTGCAATAGTACCAAATACACCTCTAAAGACTTTCAGTTCAGTATCAGTTGCGGTTCTACTTGGTGTTGTCTTGATTCTCATGATCTCATCATCAACTTGAAGGAAGTCACCGATCTGGAATGCATAGTTTGCCATGTTCTCGACATTGATCGTGTCGGTGGTCTTACTGGTGATTGCTCCTAAAATATTTGTAGAGATGCCAGCATAGATTGAGGTTTCTCTACCGTGAAGTCTACCATTTCTAATCACAAGATCACCACCATTGGTGTAAATACCTGCAGGATGAATTCTAATAGTACCAGATGTAGATTGAGTGACAGTATTAATACCAACATCCAATACAACGGTAGTCAAACCAATCTTATCTACACATGCAAACACCCCATTGAAAAATGTTGATGCTGCACCACTGATTCTAACACCATTGTTTACACGGAAACTATTTGCATAGTCTGTGGTAATTGTTGCAAGACCAACATTTCTGTTGTAAACAAAACTTGCGGTGTCGTAAGAAGGACCATTGACAGAGAATGAACCATCTCCAACAATACCAGGTCCAAGTCCCGTGGTAGAAATACCTGGAGATTCTGCACCAAGAAATTCAACTTCAAATTCTTTCAATCCAGATATTGATGTGATTCTATATTGACCATTATATCTTCTTCCATCATAGTCATTGATACCACTTACATTAATGGTATCGTTTCTGTTATCCAAGATTTTATTTACTGAACCAGTAGCAACAGTAAATCCAGTCGTCGTTGCAATACCAACAACTCTAAAAGTACCACCTTCAACATAAGCACTACCACCATCCATGATAGTAATGTCAATGATCTCACCAGATGAAGTACCATCTACGGTGACCAGTGCAGTAGCATTTCTACCAATCGAACCAGCACTAATATTCTCAAGTTTTGCATTATAGTAATACTGAATGGTGTTAGAACCATCACCATAACCTGCACCTGGGTTATCGATAACAGGTCTCGTGATTCTGTTCAAACCATGATCATGTTCAGTGAAGATCGTATATGCTGTACCGACATTGTTTGAAATAATACCAGTGACACCAACACCAATACCAGTTTCATCGAAAAGTTTCTCAAGAGTTTCGCCAGTGATACTCCTTTGAGGTTCATTAATTTCAACTGTACCAATATTATCTGGAACAGCATAACATACTGACGATTCCGCCATAGATCTAGGATTGTCTCTATCCAACTGTGGATAAAGATTTCTCACTGGTTGTTGGAAACTAAAGTCTTTAGTATTAAATGGAGAGACTGTGGGTTTTACGTCACAATTAATAAGACTCAGATAGTAAATACCGTCTTGCTCACCATTTTTGTATTCATTGATAGTTGTAACATCATAACACTGGTAATTACCAGGAAGATTTTTCTTTTTAAATGTTGGAAGAGATGTTGTTCTCTGTGATGTATTATTAGTAAATACACCAGGGTCGGTGTAGATCTGATTTACAGAGAATGTCTTTGCACTCGAAATACCAGTGACTTCATATACACCATTATAACCAGAATTACCTACACCAACAGTTGGGAAGTTGGAACTGGTTACATTGTTGATTTCAATGGTTGAACCAATCGAAAGACCGTGAGGTTTCTCTGTATCGAAGTATGCAATACCTCCACTGTAATTTACACCAGCAATGAATCTAAAGTTTCTTAGTTGAGCATCATTGCTCATGGTAACAGAACCTGGGTTAAACTCAAGTGCTACCTCAGTATTAGTTGCACCAGTTACATCACCAGATTCTTGAAGAATGTAACTGTCGAGTGGTGGTCTTGCAGAGTCAGATCCAGTTGTTGATGGAATAACAAATCTAACCTGGTGAATTCTATCGGATGACTGTCGCGTATCAACTTGTCTCTCTAAGAATGTTCTAGGTGAAGCATCGCCTAAACCACCAGCAGTTACCTTAGAATAGATGTTGTTCTCGGTTGAAGCACCTGATACATTGACGTACCACTGATTTTCAGTAGTATCATACTGAACAGGGTGACCAATATCACCAGCAATTTTATCACTTACTCTACTTTCAATGACCAGTGTATCACCAAGATTATTAATACTGATGTTATTTCCCGTCAGAGAATCATTTAATGTTTGAGCCAATTGAATCTTATCGTTACCAAGTCCATCTACAATCGCAAAGTAAACCTTATTGTGTTCAAGACCATCAGGTAATCTTCCATCATTTGAAATAACTCGAACAGATTCACCTTGAATAAACTGGTGGTCTTCGGTCAGAGTGAAAATACTATTTGTGATGCTATTACCAGCAGAAACATTCCTACCAACTCTTCCTCTCTTGCAACCAGTGATTTTCTTTGTGGAATAAGCCGTGTCATCCATCACGATTCTGGCACGGAAGTTCGTAGGAACACCAGACTCAGGAATAATGACATTCAATTGATCATTTTTCTTTGCACCAAGTCTATAACCTTGAATTGTAGTAACTGGTGGTTCATCAACATTAGTCTCTTCATAGAGATAAAGTCTTGATGTATTAGCTACTGAGGTGGTTTTTGAAATGTCAATAGACGAGAATTCAATCGTTGTGGTTTCAGGTTTCAGAGTTCTTGGAGGAACAACCTGTGTAACGTAACCAACATCATCCTGTGCAAATACATTGTCTTTATATCCTCTGGATATCAGAGCAGTCTGACCGAAGTTGGAGTTTGAGTTCGTAACAGAGAAATCACCACCAGACTCAACTACAAATTGATTTGCATAACCAATAGCAAAGATTGAAACTAACTGAATCAAGGAGTTATTCGATGCCTTGATGTGGAAGTTGGCATAATCTGGTCTGTAAACTGCATCAATATCAGTATGAAGATTTGGAACAGTTGTGAAATCGTCAAAGGTTCCACTAGTTGAATTATATTTTACAAAAGCTTTGTCATCTACCTGAAGACCAACACCAGTGTATTGTGCAACGACCATGGATTTGAATCCATCAGCCTTACTACCATCAGCATGCATACCACACATACCGAAGATTGATCTCAAGGATACGTTAAAGATATATGGAGATGCAGATGTTACAGTATCTGTAGAAAGTTCGATACTCGATCCTGTTGGATTAGGTAATGCGTCAGCAGGAACGTTTGGAACTTCGTACTTAAATCCTGTGGTGCCATTTACATCCGTACTTACAATCTCAGTAACAAGGAATGTTCCATTATATCTTGGATCAGTTACATTGTTGATGATGACGTTAGTATCGGTGTTAAGACCAAAAATACCTTCAGTGAGTTGAACATCAATAACTGTAGATGCGGTCACACCATCTCCAGCCTTGATACTGTTAATACCAACTGAACCTTCTACTGGACCAACAATTCTAAATTCATCAATCTTAGGATTAATATCTACATTCGCATTCGGATAATCTGGTGTGATTTCACGTCCACTACCAGGTCCATAAGCAATACCGATCTTCTCATAATACATGTCAAGATCAGTACGATCAGTTGTATATGTCAAAAAGTCGTCATTGATATTAACATCATTTCTACCATCAGCATATTCAAATGCAGTCAGTTTATGGTGTGAAAACGTAGGTTTGAATGGATTATTTGTATAATCTTTATAACATGCCTTATTGGTATCTGCGTCTTTAACTGTGAAGGAGTTTAGATAACAACCACCTGTGACTCTAAAAATCGCAGATCTTTCAATCAAATTGTTTTCTGGGTTTGGAACATAGATTGGTCTGATGACACACTTTCTCAGATCCTGACCAACAATTGAAACACCCCTAGGAATGATTACACCACCATGAATACTATTGACCTTATACAGGTCATTATTTGTATCAAAGATATCGAAATTAGTTGTATTACTATACGCTGTTAAATCACTCGAAGTTACACCACTTCTAAGAGTAAAGGCACCACCATTAGGAATCCATCCTGGTCTGTTATCAATATGGTGAGGACCAGGTGCTAAGTAAATCGTTGTCTTTTCAAATCTATCGTTATCTTTTCCCTTCTGATATGAGAATCTAGCAGCTTCAATCAGAGCTCTTTGAATCGTCTTGAAAGGACGAGCCATTGAGTTTCCTTGGTTCTCAATACCATCTGTCGCGTCCAGGTTGTTAGGATCGACATAAAGAATATTACCTTTTACATTCTTCAGAAAATTATCTAAGCGAGATAATGGCATCTGTCTTGCACACGATATCTATTATTAGATATTTATTACATAAAAAAACCTCCCCTTGTAGGGAGGTTGATTACCACAATGGGCGTCCTTCACACGGCCCTTACATCATAACATTAGATCATATCATTGTCAAGTAGATACTCTACTGTATTGGCAACATCATTCATAGCATCACGAAGTTTTTCACGATTTCCACTCTCTTGAAGTGATACATCTTCATCGGAGGTGAGTGTCCATCTCCATTCTTCCATATCATTGGAATACCAGAAGTTGACTTTCATGTGTTTTGTGTAATGACTGCTTTCGCAACGAAAATACAATCTTAGTTGTATTTCCTTTTCATCATTATATATCTGAGGTTCAGGTGTCTTGTATGGGTTTCTTGATTTGACGTATATTTTGTCATATTTGGTTGGTGTAAGTGGCATGTATGTTTCGTATTAGTAAGTATTCTAACAACGAATAATAAAACACTCAATTCAGTATACCCGTGGTCGGATTCGAACCGACCCTGGAACGATTTTAAGTCGCTTGTCTCTGCCGCTGGACTACACGGGCTCGGTATTTCTTCATGTTACGTCCCCGATAATGATCTGTCTGTGCATGACAGTTCGGACATAACATACGAAGATTTTCTAATCGGTTATCAGTTTTGTCACCACTGATATGGTCTAATTCTAACGGTATCGGTCTTCCATTCCATGTTGATAGAGAACAAACTTCACACTTATGTTCTTTGACGTTTTCTTCGAGTAATCGTCTACGGAGTTTGTTTGATTGCCAGTTTGTATTCTCAATCAGTAATTCATCTAATGGAATTGTTCTGTAAGCTTGCATAATTCTACTACAGGGGGTATTGTATATAGAATTATATCATAAAAGCGGGACTTACGTCAATACACCCCTGTAGCGACTGCCCGCCATACTCGCAAGGTGGGTAGAGTTGGATTTGAACCAACGTAGGCATAGCCAACGGATTTACAGTCCGTCTCCTTTAACCACTCGGACATCTACCCAGCAGATTCATCAATTCGTCTTATCGTCTCAATAAGAACCTCCACACCATTATAACACATTTCGTCTGTTGTGTCTTCTTTTGGAGAATGACTGATTCCACCAATAGACGGGACAAAGATCATACCCATAGGGCAGAAGGTGAAGTTTTGAGCATCGTGTGACGCCCTTGAAGGCATCTCAATATATCTCATCATCAATTCACCACAGGAGTCTGAAATATGTTCCATGATAGTGGGATCACACAATGCAGGTTCTGATTGATGTTGAATCTCATATCTAAGATCAAACTTCTTACAGACATCCTCCACAAACTCTTCCATCTTATCCACATACAAATCCCTGACTTGTAGAGTAAAGTCTACTCTACCAGGAATCACACTGAAGGCATTGGGAGACACATCCAACACACCTACAGTGGCAACAAGACCATCTGCCTCTTGTGCCTTCTCATTGATATAAGTAATGATCTCTGCTGTTTTGACCAGAGCATCATTTCTCATATTCATAGGAGTTGTTCCTGCGTGGTTCTCTTGACCAAACACAGATACTGAACATCTCCTCTGTCCCACAATACCTTGAACCACACCAATGTCAAGTTGTTGAACATCCAATACTGGTCCCTGTTCAACGTGAAGTTCAATAAATGCCGTGATGTCAGGTTTTTTTGAACTGTACCCAACTGATCCACTCATTGTATTTTCTTCGTCATCGAAGATTACAATTTCTAGTGGATGTTTTAATTGTCCTTTCAGTTTTCTGGCTGCTTCCAATCCTGCCAAAACACCCAAAGCACCATCATACTTTCCTGCAGTTGCTACAGTATCGGTATGTGAACCAGTAACAATAGGGGCACCAGAACCAGGAAGAACACCTCTTATATTGCCATAGATGTCTTTATTGACGGTCAAACCGTCTTCCAACATCCATTTAATTACAAGTGATTTACCTTTAGTATCTGCTTCACTGTGAGCAGGTCTTGGTAAAGTCTTCGAAAGTTCTTCAATACGTTCAATCAGATTCATATGTAGCAGGATTTAAACGACAATATTCATTGAACGTGATCTTCATCTCCTTGTCCGTCAGATTGCAATTCCTGGCTGCTGTCGGTAAATTCCACTTCGCCGCGAACAACATTTCCATAGATTGACGGGTTTCTGGTCTCATAGTTGTAACACTCTACAATTTCTTTATACAGATTATATGAATGATTGATCACAGTTCAGCAGGGGGTTCAGCATAAACAACGATATTTTCATCGACGACACAATTGATCAATTCGAGGACTGTATCATATTCGTCAGTGTTGTCGCAGTCAACAACTTGTTTTTCACCATAACTGGAGTACAGATAAAACTTAAGTAGAGCCTCATCAACGACGATACGGGTCAGATACTCTTCTTCGTCATTCTTGGCGTAGAAGCTATCAGGCAGGGGTCGGGACATGGAACAATATCGATTACCTTATTAATATATACGATCTCCCTACCCCCTGTCAAGTGCGGTGTGCCAGTTATTCTAGCTGCTCAACAACCAACGGATCAAGGTCCTTCCGTGTTGCATAGACTTGATAGAAACAATCGATCGGAAGACCATCAGACTGTAGATAAACTTTTTCATCATTCCAACGTTTTACAATCACGTTTTGATGTGCTCCGATAGGAGTAAGAGTTACAGTAATGGAATCAATATCTACAAGGTCCTTCCAATAATCTGGAAGTTCGATCTCTGTCACATTTCTGACTCGACCTCTGAAATACACTGCATTTTCTGGACCCTCAAGACATGCATGCACCAAACGCATTTTTTTCTTATTTGGTGATGGGTGTGGAATATTGAAAAACTTTGATCCAGCAGTAATATTACCACTGACAGTTACCGTTTTCCCTACGAAATCAGTTACTTCTTCTGTCCCACATATCCCTGTAACCAACAAATTATCAATTTGTGCATTGGAATAATAATATGGTGGACAAGCACCCTCTGGATAACCTTCTTCAGGTTCGACTTTTACTTTTGCAATATACTGTGGGATGATTACAGAAGCTTCACCCCATGCTGCAATATCTGTACAATCTGGTCCTGCAGCACCCTCACCACCTGGAACAAATTCCGTCATTTCTGTTCTTCCTCAATTTTTTCTACTTTTTCATTCACCATATCTCGAATTAAACCTTCGACATAATTGGCTTCAAAGTTGAATGAATATCCTTCGTTTCCGCCAGGATAATCCTCATATGATTCACCCTCATATTCTACCACAAGATCATCATCAAGTCTACGTGCAACAATATAATAGTCTGCATTGATAGGACCACCAGCATTGTTTGCAACAACAATTTGTTTACCCCATCGTTTCTCCTTGACGAACAATTCTTGCCAACACCCGATTGGAGTTAGACTAATTGTCATGTCTTCAGGATTAACCAGTCCATCCCAGAAAGTTGGAAGATTAATAATTCCATCTGCAGGGACTCTTCCTCTACAGTAGACAGCAATTTCTGGACCTTCAATACAAACGTGGCGAAGTCTCCAACCCTTTTTGTTAGGGTGGGGCATATCGAATGGAAGATCCTTCTTCAACGATAGTGCATGAATTCTTGGTGCTTTAAATGCATTATAACAATAGACATCACCTTGAGCATTAAGGTCAATACCTGCAACGACATGACCACTGGTATCTAAGTTACCAAATGTAGCCTGTCCACCACTTACAGCAGCAGAGTAAGGAGAACTATTTCCCCCTCCACCACCTGGGAAGATTGCAAGAGCACCAGGAACAATTGGTGGGAATAACATATCGGAGTTGGCACATGGACCAACCATATGTGTTGCATAAACAAAGGGGAATGGAGGAACTCCTGTGACTGTTGGTCCTTCAATAAAGGCAGAACCACGTATTTCAAGTGGACCAATTCCCAAAGAAATGGGTTGTCCTTCTCCAACAAAGAGTCTTTTACCTACTTTTAAATCTGGTACCTTCATAATATCGTATTCGTAATTTCGTTTACAGATCCACCTTTTGATCCTTTTAGACTACATGCACCGTCACCAAAGTCAATCAAACCACCATAACAATTTAAAATTCCTTTAGCAATCATATTCAAAGTATTATCTGTGAATAGTTTCATACTAGCTGTGGCTGCTGCATCAATAGTTTGTGCTCTCATGATAATTTTGTCATTGGCGTCAATATTGATGATTCCTGTTGCACCATCATAACCACTAGCAATGATGTCAACATCTACCCCCTCGATTCTCACTTTACCACTTGGAGAACGGAGAACAAGATCACCACTAACTGCTTCGACATAGACACCAGGTTGACCATCGGGTGTATTATCACCTGCTCTTACCTGGAATGATCCAGGAGAACGACAGATTGTTCCATGTTTTCTATGTGGTGCACCAGTTTGATCTAGAGTGATGTAGTGAGTTGGATGGTGACCATTTCTCAACATCACTGCAGACGTTTGATTATCTTGAGTGATGTGACCAAATTTAATCTCACCCTCAGCAGTGCCATATCTAATTGTATGATAGTTTTGTTGAGATGCCATTAAATTTTACCTACACAATCAATTACACTGACGATCTTGTCTTGTACCATAGGCTCCTTGAGTTCATCTGAACCAACTCTATCTATACAGAGTCTGGGACGTAGAACAGCATTATAACCTGAATTTGATCTAATGTAAAGTCTTGGGAACTCAGTAAATCCTTCTGCTCCTTCGGTAACCTTGACGGATATGACTCTACCTTGAGCATCAAATTTGGCTTCAGCCTTTGCACCAATGTCTGGTTCAATTATAACTTGATCTCCTTCTGAATAATTAAATCCAGTTTCAAGAATCACAACATCACAAAGATAGAGGATAACTGGATAAGAACCACTCGAAACAACAGGATACTGTCCAGTAATACGTTCAAAGTCTGGTTTTGGAGATGTAAACACACCTGGATTTTGGATGATAATAGGAATACCACCCAAAATTTCCTCACCACCACCTTGACCGATTTGATCTTCAACACGAATTTCCTCACCATCAACTCCAGTGATTACATCATCTGTTCCACCTGGTTGAGGTTCTGTAATTATAATAGTTCCTGGTGGTGTTTCAACCTCATCACCAGGATTGACTGTGATAGGAATACCTGGTGGTTTAGGTGTATCATATGAACCATCAGGATGTTTAACAGTAGTATCCTCAGGGTCTGCCCATGTATAACCACCTGCACCTTTACTTCCATCAGGAGCTGCAAGGTACCCAGCACCAGGTTCAATAATAACTATATCAATAATTCCATTCTCAATTTCTTCTTGTATTGGATTACCCTGTGAATCTAATATGACATTACCTTGATCGTCAGTAGAATCGATGAAATAATTACCGATGACAGGTTTAAGAACTGCACCAGATCCATTACCGCATGGATCATTTACATTGGCATTTGCACTGTCATATCCTGCACCAAAACTTATCAGATCAACACCAATAACTTCACCTAAGTTTCCAATCACGAGATTAGCTGCAGCACCAGATCCTCCACTACCCCATAATTCCAATAACGGTGGTCCACACAGAATAGGACCAAGATTACAAGAATCAAGTTCAAGAACATCTGAGAAATCAAGACCTTGACCAGCACCTGAAGCAGCATCTCCAATACCAGCCGCAGTGCTCGCAACCGAAGATGCCTTGCTGACTAAGGAATCCAGGTTTGATTTTGAAATTGGTGCACCACCACTTAAAATATTCCAGTTGTTTACTTCAGAACAATTTGGAGTTTCTTCACAACTCAGGAATGAAAGAAGGTCTGTGATGATTCCAAGAATTTGACCTGCAATTGCGGTGACCTGACCCGTGAGTGCGGTGATACCACCCAAAACACCATTCACTGCTGCAGAAATTTCACCAACGATTTGTCCAAGAGTATTTGCAATCATATTTTCAACAACACATGAAGCTGCATTAATGACATTAGATGCAACCTTCTCCATCATTTCACCAACATCAGTGACCAAACTACCGATGAATTTTCTGAACAGACATGCAATGAGATCATTAACTGTTTGAATTGCAACATGGAGTGCAGGTCTGTCACTTGGGAACAATAGAGAATATGTCTTATTCATAATCTCATTGACTGTTCTAGTCACAAATTTCTGAGATTGTTTCATCACCCATTTGATGCCCTCAGAGACTTTCTTGGTAACCCATTGCATTTTCTTTTGGATTAACCCTTCTATGTCAGATATGTCGTATTCCTTACCAGCAATTGTAACTACCAGTTCATAATCAGTAATAGACTTTTGTAACTTCTGGATTTCAGTGATTGCATTTTGAATATCCTGTTGAATTTTACCCATAGGAATGGGTTCACAGTCTGATGGTTGTGCAAGAGGTTGAGTTTGTTCTTCTGCAGCAGCAGTCGCTGCAGCTTCAACTGTTGTCGTTGATTGAGTTGCAGATTCATCGGCAACTGTATTATTAGGTGTTTCTGCCTTATCACCCTGTGCTTGAGTGTTTCCGTCTGTTGTTTGAGCACCTGTCTGTTCAACTACCTCATCACCTTGATCAGTCTTGATCGAATATCTGGGAAGTTGATCTGACTCTGTAAATCCACTGAAAGGAATGAATCTTGCTGGGGTAATGTTCTTCTGGACTGCAGCGTATTCATTATTACCAAGAAGACCCATGATGACTGGCATCTGAGCATCTTCACCATCCATGAAGAAACCAAAGACAAAATCACCTTGAGTTATATTTGCTGACGCAGAACTTCCTCGACTACCTGTACCAGCCGTGACTGGATACATGATGTATGCCCATGGTAGTTCTTCATCTGGAAGACTATCTACATCTGCCGTATGGTAACCCATAATGCGGACACGATACCTTTCACCAAAACCCTGCATGTCTCCATTGGATCCGACAGGACCAGCAGGTTTATTATCTTTCCATGTAGACTCAGGAGCGATCTGACCGATCCACCAGATGAATCCGTCTCTGCCTACAAAATATCTTTTAAAGAGTCCTTGTTCGATCATTTGAATCCTGTTTTACTTCCGAATGAATCTCTAACTAGAGCCAATCTCGTGAAACTTTCACGTTGTGTGTTTCTATGACACACACTTGCTACCATATATATCCCGCCTGTCTGTTCGTTCTTTTCCATGTTATGCTCACCACTAACTTCTGGGAAGTCACACTGAACAAGATTACCTGCCTTGATACTATAATCGAGAGGGATAGTGATATTTGTTTTGACAGAGAAAATCTGATTATATCTCATGACTGATTGTGCCATGGTGTTCTCAGCATCGTAATTTGGTGCTGTAGAATTTGCCTTCCATTGAGCCAATTGATCATTACCAGATCCGTTAGGCATTGCACCAACATCAAATATATGACTCATTAATCTGGTTGGAGTCTGTGTAAATTCTTCTGCAACTTGATCTCCACCAAAATACTTACCAGCCTTTCCAAGACTATCTGATTGATATTTAAATTCTTTGACATAATAATCCATCGCAAATGGATTAAAGTAGATAGCTCTACTGTTATATGTACCTAATGTAAGATTAGATTTTAGGTCAATATCACTATCAATACTGTAGTCAAGAATATTTGCATCGTATCCCTCAGGTAATTGACCAGTATTGTTTAGGACATATTTCTTACCAGCCTCTTCATCAAACATACTATCAATAGATCTAAAGAAGAATCCATCTCTTGTTTGATAGAATAAGTATCCTGCTCTTTTACCCACATCTTTATCAGGAACAGCCTTTGATGCTAACCAAGTACAAGTGTAAAAAGGTTTTCTATCATTACCAATGAAGTTATAATTCAGGGATGTATTATCAACCTTGACAAGAGTACCTTTCATTGCGGTTATAATTTTATTGACATGATCAGATATTTTTCCTTCATATCTTCCCAGTACCCTTGACTGTTCATTTGCAAAAAATTCTTTGGATGCAAAGTCAATTGAAAATACTTCCTTCTGAGATCCAGGATCCGCACCCCTCACTCTATTCACATACAATCCATCCTTAAATGTCAGTTGATTACCATAATTATCTTCGATAACAATATCAGTTCTCTCACCACCTCTGATGGGAAGACTATCTAACACACCTTTATCTTCCTGTAGTTTATCACCCTCTCCCTTGAAACCACTATCAGTAATAATTGCTGTTGCTGTGACATTATTAGACAGCACACTCTCGTAATATCTAAAATCAACAATACCACCAGTGAGGTCTGCTGATTCACCTCCCTGATTAGATGAGATTTTAAACTTTTGAATATTAGATGGTCCTGTAAGCGAATCTTGTGACATTATCCCTGTTTATATAAGAAGCCAAGAAGCTGTGACATATAATAACTATTTACTACGTCTTGTTTGGTCGGACCAGAACGACCAACAGGTGATCCTCCTCCACCACCTCCACCTGAAGCTGCAGGTGCTTGTGCTGGCATAGGAGCAATTGCTGTACCCGAACCTGATGATCCTGGTCCTGGTGTATACGAAGTTCCTTGTGAAATACTACTGGTACTTGATGCCTGAGACTGAGTGGATGGTTGTGATGAACTTATATTTGCCTCCTTTTGTTGTTCTTGTCTTTCTTTATATTCTTTTTGTGCCTGTGCAAAAGCCTTACCACCACTTCTTCCAGAAGCAAAGTCACTTCTCTTAGGTGGTTGTTCTACACTCAATTCACCCTGAGAAGAGGTATCATTTTGTCCTGGATCACTATTTGCAGTACCATCGAATCTACCGATCTGTAGATACTTCACATAAGGCATTGGATCCTCATCCTGTTGATATCCACCTGTTCCCTTAGGACTGACTTCGAAGTGAAGGTGTTCTCCAGTTCCAGCACCAGTGTTACCGATCTCACCAATGACTTCACCATTGTAGTTCTGACCTTTTTTGACCTTGATACTACCTGCAGCCAGGTGGGCAAACAAATAATCCTTATCACCTGATGTGATGATAACAGTTTCTCCATAACCCGCAAAGGTTCCTACATCACTGACCTTACCCTTGAGTTTGAGAGCAACATACCAACCTTTCTGACCACTGGTACCAATATCAACACCACGGTGCATCTTACCCCATCTTCTACCTCTCTTACTTGTCAATCCAACAGGACCCTTCCCTGCACCAATTTCCTGGAAGTTTACAGTATCCACTGTGTCCTTAAGACCACCACCAGATGACCCTTCGGTAGGTGTTATTGTAGTCGGAGATGAAGAACCTGATGAAGAAGTCACATGAGGAGAACTTCCAGATCCTTCCTCTGGATTTTTGACATCTACCTTAGGTGCATCAACAGGGCCCTTTGTCTCAACATTTGGAGTTGTGATGGCCTTCATCATTGCAGCAGGGAGTTCAACGATTCCAGTACCGAACAATCTAGGATGAGGGATTTCTTTACCACCGAGACCGAACGGGAAGTCTATCGATGCCCAACCGACACCAATCTTCTCAGGGAACTTCAACTTTGGAAGTCCTTCATAAAATCTATTGAAGACACCCTTCACCCATTCTAATGCAGCGTCTCCAGCATCTTTTAAGATACCTCCAATCCATTCCAACCCTCCTAATGCTTCCTTAAAATCTTTCTTTAACTTCTCTCCAACAGCAGAGGCACCACCACCTCTCAGTAACTCATAAAAAATATCACCAATATATTCACCAATAAAGGTACCAAGCATCGTTCCGATGACAGGTATCGGTATGAAAGAACCAATAGCACCACCAATCGCGGCGCCACCCGCTTTGAATAGTGCCTTATCAAACTTCATGTCAGGTTTTCCATCACCATCTTCATCTTCGAAGAGTGTGAAGACACCAACTAACAATGATCCAAGAATCGGAACTCTCCCTAAAAAGTTCTTAGTGGCTGCCATTGTAGCCTTAACACCCTTGGCAACTGCCTTTGCAGTGTTAACAGCACTTTTTGCACCCTTAGCCACAGCTTGTGCGCTACCTTTTACTACATTACCAGTAGCCTTGGCACCCTTAACGACATTACTCGCTACTTTATTTTTAGAAATAGCGTCTTTGAGACCCTTGTTTAATTTTGTTGCTTTGTCAGCAATTGATCCAGGTCTAATTTTTGGTGGTGTTTTTTTAACCTTTGGAGGTTTCTTACTCGTGGGTTTTTTTCTTCCACGTTTATTTTTTCTACTTCCATCCTTTTTAGTATTCCCCTTTGATCCTGGTACTCCTGGTTCTATACCTATTGCTTTAAGTAATAAATTCTTGACACCTCTTATAAGATTTTTTACACCCTTTCCAAAACGACCAATAGCCTTAAGAAATTTTGATTTTAATTTACCAGCTAAAGCACCTAATTTCGAACCTATACCCTTTAAGGCATTTTTTGCTGGTTTGAGTAAGGTAGCAGCAGCAACAAGGAAATTCTTTAATGGACCTACGTCCATCTTACCAAGATTTCCAAATTTTCCATTAATAAGGTTGAGAAGACCTAAAGCAGCTCCCCCTAAAAGAATATTTGATAGAAAACCGAGAGGATCAAATCCACCTTGTGGTGTAATAAAGGATGCACCTTTCTTACCTTTCTTCTTTCCCTTTTCTAAATTCTTTTCAAGTCTGTCTCTATTTCTTTTGTCAGATTCCTCTTCAACACTTCGGGCCATTGCCTGAAGATTTTCATTCTCGGTCTTACCAATCAATATCAATGATTGAGTGGTCTTATCAATATTATCAAGTTGTTTCTTGAGACTATCAACAGATACGTCTTTATCGGTCTTTGTATCTGGTACCTTATAAACTGAAGATGGAAGACTTATAAACTTTGTCTGTCTCTTTGGAATGATATCCGATTTTTTAACAACACTTTGTTTTTGTTGTTTTACGATTGCATCAGCATCTTTTCCTGCAACAAACTTCTTTGCATCTTTATTCTTTTTACCACCACCAACTGTCTTCTTAGCCGCACCACCAAGAAGACCTTTAGTAACTCCTCCCAACAACATAGGTATGGCCATATCTTATCCCACTATGTTATAGATTGATTTAACAACGATCAAATCAAAATTATGTAAATCCTCTGCAGAGAATCCTGGGACTGATTTTTGACCAGCGGATGATGCACTATTTGTGCCTGATTGTTTTTGAGGTAAAGGAATGGCTACTTGTGCTCCTCCGCCACCACTACTACTGTATGGTTGAATGTCAGATGAGGAGGATGGCGACGAAGAAGACATCTGTGCTTGATTCGATCCACCAGTTCCTGGTGTTGGCTTAGGTGCATCTTTAAGATATGCTGCATTAGCACTCTTACCCTTGATCAGATTCACAATCGTTGGTGCTCTTCGACCGACTTGACCATACCATGCACTATCAACTAATTCCTTTCCTGCTCGATCATAATCACCAGCAGCAAATGCCTTCTTAAATGATGGGAATCCACTTGCCCATGCAGGACCCATATTAAATGTCAGGTCAATCAGAGCTGCTTTCTGTAACCCACTTGCCTTATCGTATCCAGGAATCTTCTTTGCAGCTGCCTTATGATGTTCATAATCCATATCAAATAATTCATCTGCCTTCTGTTTGGTGATACGGTCAGGCATAGACTCACCTTTCTCAATCAAGTGACCATAACCAATCGTAGGGAATCCACGACTATCAAGATACTTGTCAAGTCGTAGTCCTTCATGGACCTTGATCATCTCTTTTGCGAAGTTATCATTTTCACCACCGACCATGCCACCACCTGACATACCGAGGATGCTTCCAAAGTCAGGGAAATTATCAGTGACTTTACCTCCTCCCTCAAGTCCCTGAATTTTTGCAAAGGTTGGAATGTTACTACCACCAGCAGCAGCATTTGCTTTCAGAAGGTTGGACGCACCATATGTATCAACTGCCTTCTTACTCATCATAACTTCACCTGGTTGTGCAGCAACAAGTTGGGTGTCTTTACCCATACCTTCTACTTTCACACCAGTGCTCGGAGTTATTGCTCCACCCTTCTCCATCGATATTTGTTTTGCATCTACAACTTCACCACCATCTTCTTGTTTCTGTGCCCATTGTGGATACTCTAAGTTTGGTATTTCTGGTAATTTAACGTCACCAATACGTTCAAAATCATTTGGTGGAGAATCATCAAAGGGATTCAATTTCTTCAGACTATTGATTGCGTCATTTATTGCACTGAGTACGTTATTCAGTCCACCAATCAATAAATTGACAGGTGCTAATAGAATTTCGTTGACAAAACCGATGACATACTTATTGATAAAATCGATAACAAAATTACCAAAGTCATAGAATGGTCTGACAATAATACCAGGGTCTTTAACTACCTCTAATAAGAAAGAAACAAGCCCTCCAAGTGCAATATTCTTGAAGAAATTCATTATTGCGTCAAAGGCACCTGTAAATGGTTTAGTTGCCTTCTCAATTGCCTTCGGATCAGATTTTGATCCACCACCCTCCATTTGGGCTTCTCGTGTTCTTCTACTTGCTGTTGCCTTCTCTCTTCTTAGTTTATTTGCAGCAGTCTTTTCTCTCTTGTTCTTTTCTCTGTCGAGTTCAAGAACCTGTTTTAGATTATCATCAATTCTTGTGAGTGTTGTGGCAAGGGGGACGAGTTCTTCTTGTCTCTCTTGTTTGATCTCAGTCCTTGCTGGCCCTGTAGAATCAAGAGTTGTAATCTTACCCGAAGCCTGTTGTGCCGATTGACCTGTCGTTTCAGATCTACCAACAAAGTTAGAAGCCTTTACCGTCTTCTTTTTGGGTTTGAATTTACCACTTGAACTTCTTGCTCTTTTAAGTTCTTTCTTAAGTATTTCGGTATCACCTTCCTGATCCTCAGAACCACTGATGGTTCTCTTCACCATTGCTTCTTTGAGCAATACAGCATAATCTTCATAGTCTAATTCAGCCTCGTAGTCCTCAATACCAAGCAACTCAAGAATTCTTGGATCTATATCCTCTTGTTTTGCAGGTTTTGATTGTTGCTTATTAGACTTACCTATAGTCTTAACTATTGCCGTTACTTCTTTCTTTCTTTTCTCTTCTCTCTTTGCTTCGTTTTGAATACTTTTAATAAGATCGTCTAAACCCGCGGGTGCGTCATCAGATTTTTTGGCATCCTGAAGTTCTCTGAGAATTTTCTCAGCAGCTGCCTTTTTATCTGATGAACTCCTTCGGATTTTTCTAGCCATTGCGTGCCTTCATCTTTTGCTCTTCTTCCTCTAAGTGATTTTGAAGTAATGCAACATAGATGTCCCTTTCCCAAGGCATCATGTTTTCGATCTCTGTTAATGAATATTTATGGTACTGCATTAAGGAAAAATTCAACTTGAAGTAATTCTCCAAGTCCATGTGTACCAAACCTATCCGAAAAAACTTGAGAGACCCTCCAGTACTACTGTACTCTTAACTTTGGTGACTGGGTTTTTAAGTTCTATTGAGTGGGAAAGTTTAGGCATTGTATCAAAGAACTTCTCAATTGATTTAAATTGAGCAGAACTCATTTGTTCAAGGAATTCGATAATTTCCTTCTTACTCACATCCTCAGTAGACCAGACCTCTTCTTCGTTATAGATTTTATCAATACAAGTTGCAATCAATTCAAATGATCTGTCAACACTTGTGTCGTTGAAGTCAAAGTTATTTTTGATAAACTGATCAAGAGATGGGTACTTCATCTCCATCATAAGACTATCGTCAAGTCTAATCTGTTTATCGTGTCCTTCAGTTTCGACGACCTTGATATCCTCAAGGTCAATCTTGACAGTGACAGTTGTTTCACCGTCATCAGGTGCAACCAGATTTACTTCAACTTCTTCACCAACAGACTTACCCCTAATGTTCAAGAAGAGATATTCAATATCAAAAGTGGGAAGACTTTCTACCTTGATTCCTCTTGTACTAATACAGTTTTTAATGACTGTTTTGATTGCTGTAGTAATATTTTTTGTATCCTCACTCTCCAGAGCAAGAACAAGTAACTTCTCTTCCTTGACTAAGAAAGGTCTAAACTTAATAGTTTGTTTAGTTGAGGGCAATTCCAACTCATATGTTGGGGTAGCAATTTTTGGTAAAGGCATGACAATCTAATAAAGATTTCAGATATGATTATTTATTTGCGTTTTTTACGCTTTTTTGGTTGAGGGATTCCAAGATCGTGTTCGGTCAAAACTTTGAACTGAACTCCATTATCTTTTGCAAACTCCTCGGCTGCGGTCCATTTGGCTTGATTGACTGCATAAGTTGTACATTCATTAATATACGACTTTGTAACTCTGGCTGGTTTCTTGGGTTCGATACATTGTCTTTGAGGTTTGATCTCAATAATGTATCGACACACTCTACCATCCTGGTGTCTTATTTGTACGATCCCATCAGGATAG
>Ga0213858_10000128_pt1 | contig 33718 bp, 34 predicted proteins | sample PICome_FD_160122 | JGI IMG/M metagenome (GOLD analysis project Ga0213858, IMG submission 160122) | Coastal seawater microbial communities near Pivers Island, North Carolina, United States - PICO245 | ecosystem: Environmental > Aquatic > Marine > Coastal | place: USA: North Carolina | collected... | reverse complement strand
ACTTTCTAGTGTGGCATATTCATCACTCTCTCTGTCCATAGATGCTTGCTTCTGTGTGATCTGTGCAAGACGTTCACCGTAAGAGTTTGCAATGTCATCAGGTTCAGTATACAAACCTCGATATGCTTCCGCATCAAAGAGGCCAATACGAGGTTTCTTCGGACCTTCGATTGCTTCATTTAGTTGGTCTGAACTTGCCTCTACATCATCACCAACATTAGGCAGACTAATCATTGTGTTAATGTCTTTACCCTTTTGCATGGCTTTTTGACCTGCATCAACTGCCATTTCAACTGCTACTTCACCTTGACGTGCAATAGCTGCAGCAGCTTGGTCATTGTAGCCAAGAAACTTTAGTGCACCTATGGCAGCTTCAGTGGCTTCCTGTTTAGCTCTACGTTTACCACGTATCTCTGAAGCCTGTCGCATGGCTTCAGTCTTAGCTATCTTGTCAAATTCGTGTTGACGTTGTTCTTCATCCTCAATGCCTTTCACGACACCTTGAGATAACCCACCAACAAATGCACCAAAATTAAAAGCCATTATACTCTCCTTGCCATAAGTCCAATCATTACAGGTTCACCTTCTTCTGGCATCTCTTCAAGTTCTTCTTCAGGCTCTTCTGCTTCTTCTTCCATACGGGCTTTTTCCAAGTCCATCTTTTCCATTTTCTTTTTAACTTTTCTTAGTGCTAGTTGTACTGCACTACCTGAAGGACGTTCATCTTTAGCCAGTTCAGTTCCCATGTCATAGTCAACATCGTACATGTCACCCATGTATGCCAGTACTTCCATGATCACAGGAATGACTAACATACCTACATCAATTGTATGAATGCCCTGCATAACTCCGTTGATCTGTAAAGCATTAGCAATATCAGTGAGAGGAATGCCAAGTTCCATGTTGTCAATAATATCTTCTATAAACGCCTCATCTGTAAGCCTTTGTATATACCAATCACTGGCATCTTCTACAGTACTAAACTGTGGAGGTTGTTGCCAAGGAAAGTTACCTAATTTAGTAGTCAATGACTGGCCTGGAATTGGCATATCAAATGATGGTTCGTCTTTAAAATCAGCCATTCTTCAGAGCCTCTCGTTGTTTTCTAATAGCATCAACCATTTTAGCAACCTTCATCTTAGGTTCATCTGGTGTTGACTGCTCTTCTTTAGGAGCACTCATTCTACCTAATAAACCTGTATTCTTTTTTGCCTTTGGTTTATCTTCAATCTTAGGAAGACCTTTATATGCTTTATATGCTTGGTTATACATGTTATCCTCCTTATAATAAATCTGTTAGTGCATCAAATGCACCTTCCAAGAAAGAACCACTCAAGTCTGTCGTCATAATCTTACCGATCATTGCACCAAAGTTTGCCGAGGATGAATAATCCAATGCAATGTTTTGTTTATCTAGTGTGGTCTTAGCACGTAACTGTTCGATGGCTAGGTTTGTTGCACGTTCTTGTTGGTTCTCTGCGGATGTCCATGCCCACGACATACTGTCATTGTAGTATTGCCATAGGTTGTTGTATGCCATTTGGTTCATGCCTAGTACGGCTGCAGCATTGATTTCGTTTGCACGGTTAACTGCTGCCGTATCTGCTGTAGCAATTTCTCTACGCCACTGAGCATTAGACTGTGCAATAACTAATTGGTTATTTGCATTAAACTGATCTCGTTGATTGTTTACTTCTTCTTCAAATTTTTCCATAGCATTTAATTCGCCTGCATTAAACTGTGCTTGGGCATTAGCTTGGTTGGCATTAAACTTAGATACGTCTGCTGTTAATGAAGCAAAAAACTGATCAACTTGATTTTTTGAAGTTGCATTAAATTGTTCTGCTGCATTTGTAGCAGCCTGATCAGTAAACAGTGCCTGAATTGCTTTCTCTTTTTTAAACAGTTCTGTCTGCTGTTTATTAGACAAGTTTTGCATTTCTATAGACAAGAAGTTCTGAGCATTTTGTACAGCAGCTTGTTGTAGATTATTTAAATTTGCCATATCAAGTTGAGATAATGCAGCAGCTTCTGCCATAACAAGTGCTTGTTCATTGCTTAGATTTTGCAATTCCATTGTGTTAGCTGCACGAGAGTTTTCAAGAGCAATCTGTTGTTCGGCAGTAAAGTTTAAATTAGCAGCCTCAGAAATTTTAGTTGCGTTAAATACTCGTGATTGAAAGTCTTGGTCAAACTCTTGTTGCATAAACTGAGCACGTTGTTGTGCTGCAAGCATTGCACGTTCTTGTTTATTGGAAAGATTTTTAAATTCAAACTGTGCTACAGTGGCTGCATCTGCTTGTGCTATAGGTAAGGATGCTTCCATAGCAGCTTGAATAACAGCTTGACCTGCCATTGACGAAGAACCTATACCTCGTTTAGCAAGTGTTTGCATTGCAGTACGCATTGCTCCTGCAGCCCATGCAGGTGTTTCACCACCTTCAAACTGCTCCATTAATCCTTCTAGTTGACCTTGAACTGTAGCCTGTTTAGAAGGTGAAGCTTCTGCATGTTGAATTGCTTCAGTAAACTTAGCTGCTTTTTCTGCATCTGCTGAACCAGAGATAAGTTCCCCATCCATGATTTCACGAGTGGTTGGGTTGTCTAATCTAATATGATTGCCTTCAGCAGCTTCTAAATCAGACACTGAAGTTTCTGTTGCTTGTGCTGCTGTTATCTTAGATCGTGGATCATCAGGGTCCATTTGTGCTGCAGTAGTAGCATCTATAGCAGTATTAACAGCAGGACCAACTTGTGCAGCAGTCATTAGATTTGCATCTGATTGGTCTGGTAAAGTAGACATAGTAGTTGTTGCTTGACTTGTAGTAGCTGCAATATCCCCATCTAACTGACCTGTAGTTTCTTCTGTAAACTGACCAGTTGTTTCAGTAATTCCTGCAGGAATGTATGCTCCACCTGTAGGTAATCCTGGGGTAGTAGCTTGATACTCCATTATGTCAGTGATTGTTGCAGCTTCATTAGTTTCCGTTGTAGTTGGATCATCTTTAGCAACTGAAGGTTGGATAGGAACATACTGTTGACCTAATTGAGTAGGACTAGCTTTGTCTTCAAGTACAAAACTTCCAGTTCCATCCATGCTACCCCCTGCAGTCCCATCACTGTTTAGGTCTGTATTTCCTGTACCGTCACTAACATCTACACCTTCATTAGCATATATGATACCACCACGTGCCATTTGCACTTGTGTGCTTGACATGTCAACACCAGTTGATGTACCTGTTTGTTGTTGTTGAGATATAGGATAGAAACCTTGAGGGATAGGTGTTTGTGGTTGACCGTTTATAAATGTAATGTTTGCAGTTAATCCACCTGCATTACGATAAGTACGTACATCCATAGGAGGATTAATACCTGCCATTGAATCATTTGCTGCAGGAGGATTAATACCTGCCATTGGAGATTGACCCATAGTAAACGTACCAGAAGCTTGCTGATCTACTGGAGTACCTGTATAGGTAAACGTGCCTGAAGCAGGGTTATAGTCTTGTAGTTGGGTATAGTCAATGCTAGGGGTTGTTACTCCACCTGTCATTCCTCCACCAAGACCATCAGTGCCACTAGTGCCACCTGTCATTCCTCCACCAAGATCGTCTAATGTAGGTAATCCAGTGTCTTGATCTGCACCAGTAATAGATGTTCCAGTACCTTCACCTGTAGTACCACCGATAATACCATCTCCACTAGTGATAGGCCCAACGCCACCTGTACCTCCTGTCATAGTACCGCCAAGACCAGTAACGCCTGACATATCTCCACCAGTACCTGTATTATCTAACCCTGTATCATCTAACCCTGTATCATCTAACCCAGTTTCTTCAAGTCCAGTTTCGTCACCTGTAATTGTAGATGAACCTTCTGAACCTGCGGATAAACCACTTTCAGGTTGAGTAATGTTTGCAGAATACCATTCACCATAGCTTTCTGTAGAGTTTATAATTGTAGGTGTCCAAGAATCGTCATACACAGGTGGAACTTCAGTGTAATAATCTTTTACTTCTAGTAGCCCTTGATCTGCTGCTGCTTCATCCCACTCTTGGTGTATGGCATTTAATCTGTTTATACGTTGTTGGTATGAATTTCTTACGAATGTATTAAACTCTTCATCTGTAGAAAGATTTTGAGTTTGCATTATATAACGTTTTTCATTAGTAGATATGGGTTTTGCAGCTTGTGTTGCATATCGTAGAGTAGTAGAATAAGTACTACTTTTTCTTTGCTGCAGTTTCTTCATGTCTGCAGTAGTGCCTGATGCAATAGTTGCACCATTAGGTGCTTTTAGTGTGGAAGTACCGTCAGCATTGTTTATTCTTGTATACGTACCTTGTCCAATACGTGATGCTCTAACAGTTAAAAAAGTATTATATTGTTCGTCTGTATTAAAGTCTTCACGGGTACGTGCATCTGTTACTAAATCGTTATACAATTTAGCACGTGATGCTTCTCTATAAGCACCCATTGCGCCATCATCACTATAGCTAATTGTACCATCTTCATATATGGCAGCATAAGCTGTAGTACCATCAGCTTTTTTTACCTTTTTAACTTTGGGTACTTCTTTGAGTAAGGAAGGGTCTACATCTTTTCTAGGATTTTCTTTATATTCGTTGACAACTTGGGATGTTCCATCTTGATATGTAATTGTACCAATACGTTTACCATAAGCATTTATAGCAGCTTTAATAGCTTCTTCAGTAGAGCCTGCCATTACAGTATGCCCTTTTCCAATTTTAATTACACCACCACCAAGTACTGTAATGTTTTGACCGCCTTGTTCCATTGCCATAGTATTAGTTCCTTATTTTCCCATTGTCATCCATACCGCCCCTGCTATGAAGGTCAGGATACCAACGGTAGATAGTTTTACAAATGTTGACCATATTGATTTACGAGTATCTCGCCAAGCTTCTATTAAGTTTCTCATTTCAGTAATGTCTTTATAAGCATCATCATCTAATAAACCTATAGAACGAAGAGCTTCTTTTGCACCTTTACGTGCTGCACGATCTAGTAGTGCTTCTAATTCTTCTGCTGTTAAATTTACTTGGCTCATAGTTTAACTCATAAATATAAAAATATCAAGGCTTAATAGGCCAATCATCATCAGAAAGATGAGGCCAATTTGCCTTAGTTGTAATATCTCTTAGTTTCTGTCTGTATAAAGACATAGCATCTGTTAATGTGTTATCAGATAATGCAAGATAATCTGTATCTAATAATAACTGAGTACGTTTATTTCTATTAGCTTCTGCAATAAATAAATTATGATCATCTATTTCTTCTTGAGTCATGTCTACAACAGAATAACCTAGTACCCAATCACCCGAATCATTTTGTGTTGGCATATCGTCTGCCACAACCTTTTGAGTTGTCTTATCAAACTCTGGTTGAGTTCCATCAGTAACTGGAAATACACCATATTTAGCATACAAAGTATTAGTAATAACTTTAGGAAAAGAAGTTCTTTTATTGTCTTCTCTAAAATTATTTTCTGTATAAGGGTATATATTTTTAATTGTGTTAACGTACATTTTATTTTCCTTTATGTCTATGCGGCACTGAATACTGCATGAGATAACCTGTTATAACTTCCGTAATCACCCGATGCTATTATACTTCTAGCAGCTAGATCAGCTTCTGTATTTTGTATTTCATAATAGAAACGTATTCTGTTATTGTTTTCACCACTGTTTAAGAAGTCGTTATCCCAAAACGTTCCATTAATTGCAGGTGCTGTATTGTAAGCAGAATAGTTTGCAAATATGATAGTGGGAGCTACTGTAGGAAGGGTTAAGTTTACTGTAGAAGGAGTACTAGTAGTTTGCACAATACTTGTGTTATTTTGGTCTAAACTCCAAACTGTGTTTGCACCCTTACTTGATCGAAAAACAATCATACTTGCAGCATCATAGCTATCACCAGTTCTGGTAAGAGTTGTATTTCCCTCTGTACCATTAAGAACCTTATACTGAAACATATCTTCAAAAACAGAATTTAAACTGGCTATTTGAGTAAACCCAGAGTAAAGAGTAGGAGAAGGGCCAGTAGCAGTTGTTGAGTATGCTATAGCTAAATCACCTTCTTCAATAGTACTAGGTACAGTAATGTCCATATTACCAGAGTCAACAGTGTGACTATGAAAAGAAATTGTAGTGCTATAAGGTCCGTAATTGCTATATGCTGCTGCTGCAGCTATTAATCCTGAAGTACTCATATGTTATCTCCAAGCACTTTTCCATAATATGTTTTACCACCATCTGTAGTAATAAACGCATACTGATCTGTTTCACCTGTAGCAGGTGTTTCAGGTACAAGACCTTTGTTCCATCTAATATTGTCAGGCCACGATATATAAAAATCGTCTGGGGTAGAAGATGGCTCTATAGTAAAAGAATGATTACTAGTAGAATCAGTTGACACAAAACCAAAAACAAAGATTTTTTTACCGTCTGGTTTAATGATAAAATTGTGAGGTTCGTCTAAGCCAGAAATATAAAAACCTAAACCTCCTGACCCTCCACCAACTTCTGAATCCCAAGACATTGTAGATACATCCCAAGGAGTACTCAAAGTAAATTTATGAATTGTGTGTAAGTTACTTGGTGAAGTATTATTGGGGTAGCCTTCCATTACAAAATATTCACTGCCATCTGGTGAAAACGTACCATTTTGTAAATATCTAGATACCTGCGTAGGGCTATCTAAATTAAATGTATTTCCACTAGCTGATGCAGTAGAAGGATTCCAAGCAGTACTAAGATCAAACTCTACAAGTTTGTCGTTTGAAAATCCAGTTACATCAAGCAAGTACATTTTAGTACCATCATACTTAAACTTTAGTGATGTTATATCGCCATTAAGGGTTGGATTATACGAAAAAGTTTTACTACTATCATACACTGCAGTGTTTAAATCCCAAGGAGTACTTAAATCATATACATAAACACTGTCATTAGCTATCCCTGCAATAAAAAATTGAGTGCCATCAGGTTTAAAAGTAAAAGCTCTCATTGAACTATCTTCTGTAGTTAAACTTTTAGCTTTATCAAATCTACTATTATACGAACCAAAATCAAAAGCAGTTTCTAGATACCTAGAATTTATTCGATTTAAACCCGAATCCATATAATAAAGATAGTGTCCGTCAGGGCTAACATAAATATCTCTTAAACTAGTAGGATTATTTAGTTGCAGCAATCGTGGAAAAGTTTCTTCAAAAGTAAAATTGCTTAAATCATAACCCTCACTATTGCCAGTAATTTCCATAATAAAACTTCCAATCTGTCCGTCAGGTGGAGGGTTATCAAACTCTAGACGAGTATTATTAGTAAGAAGTTTTGTAAAATAATTACCTTGGGATAGGTCTAACTTATAATTTCTAAAGTCTGTGTCCCAAGTACTTGTACTTGTGTTAGTTGCTAACTCATGTATTTTATCTGAAGTACCATCTATTACAAACACTTTTGTATTATCTGGATGTATAAATATTCCTTCAGGATTAGCTATACCTGTTATGTTAAATCTTGGGGACCAACTACCACCTGAAGGTGGATTCTGTGTTAGTGTACTTAAATCCCAAGGTGAATTAGGATCAGTTCTAAGAAAACTAAAATCAGATGTTTTTGTACTATTTACACCTACTGCAATAGTTCCTGTACTATTAAAAGCAAAATCGGTCCACGGACCTGCATTATTATTTGCACCTGCATAGTCATAAGTTATACTATAGTAAGCTGCTGTAGCTATATTGTATGGCTCACTTAAAGTTATTTCATAGAAGTCTGGAGAGCTTGTCGGTACACTGGTATGAGAAAGTATTAGTCGTTTACCACCATCATTAAATTTACCGCCTTGCACATTAAATCCTGCACCTACAACTGTAGGCCAATTAATTTCTACTCTAGTAGAGTTAGACAGTGTAGAAATGTCCCAAGGCGTAGTAAGAGGGTACTGGACCATTAACTGAGATATGTACGAAAAGACATATGCTTTAGTTCCATCAGGACTAAACTTTAATCCCTCTGTTTCTCCTAGATAGTTTCCACTATCTATGTTATCTCCTGATACTGCTGTATAGGAAGCAGTTGTAACATCCCAAGCCGTAGACAAAGTAAACTGATAAATAAATGCTTCACCACCAAATAAATCATTAGATATAAAATACATCTGTAGCCCATCAGGTTTAAAAAATAAACCTTTGTTACCACTTGCACCTACATATGCAGAAGGTATAGTAAATGACGTAGTATCTGTAAGGGTAGGCCAAGGGCCATTAAAAACATAAGATTCTTCTGTAACTGGTGTGGCAATCTCAAAGACAGAAGTTACAGCCAATCCAGAGTTTAATTTAAATGCTTGGTTATTTGCCATTATGAAAAGTCTGTCCCTGTTTGTGCACCAATAAATTTAGTGCCGTTGTTCTTTGTACTAAATGTATAACGTGCAGATGATTCGTTTATTACAGAAGTCTGTGTCCCTAAAACATCTACGTTAGGGGAAAGTGTAATATATGGAGTTTGTAGTAGAGTAAAAACTCTAACAACATCATAGCTGTTATCAAGCATAGCTACTTTTCTTCCTTCATCTACAATCCTAACAGCAGTTTTGTTACTTGAAGATGGCATAGAAGGATTTGTTAATGTAGTTAAATCTATTTCAACCTCAGTATTCCAATCTAAAGTAGTAATGTCATAAGGAGTAGATAGAGTAGCTCTATAAATTATTTGATTTGAGTTGCTACTTTCAACATAGTAAAAATAAGTTCCTGTTTCATCTAAATCCATACCATACAATATTTTACTGGGTATAGTAGGGCTTGTACCATTATCTGTTACAGTACTAGTAATATCATAAGCCGTACTTAAATCCATTTGTAGTATTGTACCAGTTGAAGAAGAAGAATACAATCTTGTACCATCATTGTTCCAAAAAATATTCCAACCTGCATCGCCTCCAGTTGGAGTAATACTGCCATTGTAAGTAGTGCTGCCTAAACTATAAGCAGTGTTTAAAGTCCATTGGTGTACAGTTGTTCCTGTAGTCAAATGCATTTTAGTGCCACTATCTCTTACTGTCAAAGACCTAAAATTAGAAGTACCACTTCCAGTTACACTGGTAAAACTTTGATAACTAAATGAACCAGAACTTACATCATAAGGAGTACTAAGTGAAATATATTTTACTTGTTCATCAGCAAAATCATATAGATACAGTTTAGTACCATTATCTACCAAATCCATACCCCAAGGAGTACCAAAACTTATAAGAGAGTTTAGATTAGAAGATGTACTAAAATTACCAGGTACTGTACCATGACCTTCAGTGGAAACCCCATTTACTTTTACAGAAAATAAATCTACATATCTAGCATTATCAAAAATTAAATCTGAATCTGCGTCTAAATTTACTTCAAAATAGTTTCCAGTAGATAAGTCTAAGTTAATTTGTTTTCCACCTATATCATATTCAGCAACACTTCCATAATTTAAAAAGTATATTTTTTTACCATCATCTTTAAAAAAGAACGAATGCGGAAAGGTTTGATACCCTATAGTGGTATATATAAGTGATTGATCAGGCACAGCAGGAGAAGCTCCTGATTCTATTCCTGCACCTGCTATATCATATGGCGTACTTAAATCAAAACTTTTTATTTGAGCAACTTGACTAGCACTACTAGTGTGTGAAATGAAAAGTTTTGTACCATCACTATTAAAACGAAAATTTCCTGCTATAGGAAGAATGTAACTAGTTGCATTATTTATTTCTATATTTGAAGTAATGGCACCTGCTGATGTACTAAGACTGTAGTTTGTTGTAAGATTAAAAGAATATATTCTATCTGAATTAGGTGCTAGTCTATCAGGATAAACAAATAACTTACTACCATCATCATTAAAATTTATACTTTTTGAAGTAAGGCCAGAGCCATTTGTGTTTGGGACACTTAATATATCTCCTGTATCAGTAACTGTAGAACCCAAATCCCAAGCAACAGATAGAGTAAATTCGTGTATTTGTTTAGTTGAACTTCCCGAATTTTCTATTATAAATAATCTTAATCCATCAGGACTAAAAGTTAAACATCTATAATTAGTACTAGTACCAATACCAGATATACTTTCTGAGTGATTGTATGTAGCAGTAGAAATATCCCAAGCTGTACTTAAATCCCATTTTTTTATATCATCATAACTAATAATAAAAAAAGCAGTACCATCAGGTTTAAAAAATATATCTAATGCACTACCTGCACCAGTTATATCAAAAGCATTTGTTTCTTCCATAATACTTTTTTGAGCTTTAAAAATAAAATCTTTAGTTATATCAAAAGTTGTATTGCTTTCTGTAACTGTTCCTTTAAAAAACTCTATAGGTCCGTTTATTTCTAAACTGCTATTAGGCTTAAATGGTGCATTATTAGCCATTACTTACATTCCTCCATAGAAAGAACAGCTTGGTATGTAGCACCACCATCTGAAGTTGTAACAGAAACAATGTCGTATGCCCCTGCAGTACTAAATGTTGGTGCTGTACCAGAAGGCCATTGAACACCACTTAGTGTAGTAGAATAGCTAGAGCCTTTTATAATTATAGTATATAAACCACCACGACCAGATGTAGGTGGATTTGAAAATCTATAACTATTGTTTTGTGAGTTTTCTACAATAAAAGTTGAACCAGAAGATAGATCAAAAGTTTTGTATTCTCCCTCACCTATAGATGCTGCAGCAATTTGTACGTTAGTAGTATAGTTTCCTACATAAATAGTATCTCCTGTACCACCAGTATAGTCCATATTTAAATTTATTCCTCTTGGGGATAATCCACCCATATTAATTGTATTATGACTTTGACCTGTATAAGTAACATTAGAAGAGCTTGATAAATCATATGCAGGAGAAACATCATACTCTTCTATATTTCTACTAGAATTAATAGTGTATAATTTAGTACCATCTGTACTAAGATGAAAACCGTAGTATGAGCTTGAATTTAATGATGCAGAACCGTCATAGGTCATTGTACCAGTTAAATCCCAAGAAGTACCTAACGAAAATTGATGCATTTTACTGTTACTATTATCTATAAGATGTAATAAATCTCCGTCTGGATCAAACCTTATATCGTAAACAGTACCAATTTGAGTATAAGAACTTAAATCAAAATAGTCTCCATTATTTGTGACAGAACTAAATGTATATGGGGTGTTTAAAGTTACCTGTCTTATTTTTTTAGGGGTTGGTGTATCAACAATATAAAACTTTGTACCATCTCTGCTAGTAGTAGCCCCATAATTAGAAGTAGAAATACTCGAATGATCAAAACTTTCTACAAACGAATATGTAGATATATCATATGCAGTAGATAAATCATATCTTCTTATCGTGTCACCAAATGCTCCTTGACGTACATATAATTTAGTTCCATTATCGTTTAAATGAATAGCACCTGCAAAAAAGTTACTACCTGTAGACTCATTTAAAACAAGACCAATATCTTGAACTGCACTAAGATTTAATACATCAGTTCCATTTGGCCCAAAACCACCAACAATTTCAGAAATTGAGTCTACGTTAGATAAACCATTGTTAGCTGTAAATGTTCTATTATTAGCCACGAGTCACCTTATGCGTCTGTTAAAGTTGCAATTACTGTATAATCTGTAGAAGAAGCACTTGCTGCAGTTGCAAGTATTCTAAAGTCAGAACCACTAATGTCTACATCAAATGTAGCAAGAGCAGCATCTGTATTTACTTCACCAAACTGTGTAGCAACAGCAGTTGTACCATCATGCACTACAAGTAGTTTAGTAATAGTACGTTCTGTTCCATCGTCTGCAGTAATTAAAAATTCTCCACCAACATAACTTGCATATGCGTAAGTTGCAATTGCAGTTTGAGTAGTGGAGGTAGTATTTGCAGTTTGTTTCTTATCAGTTAAAGGTTGCCATACACCATTTGCATAACCTTCAAAACCATTTTCATCTGTATTGTAACGGAACATACCACTTGCAGGTGAAGCAGGACGTTGTGCTGTTGTACCGTCAGGAACTTGAATTGCATCAGTTGTAGCAATATCTAAAGAAACAGCAGGAGAAGTTGTACCAATACCTATTTTAGGATCAGCAGATGAAACTGTTAACTTAGCTTCGCCTGTACCTGAAGTTACTGTTAAAGTTGAGTCTGACAAACCAGATGTTATAGTTAAACTTGCAGGATCATTTAAACTATCAGTACCTTCTATATTTAGATCATTATATATTGTTATACCACTTGTGTCCATAGAAGAAGTTGTAACACTGTCTACTGAAAAAGTTAAAATAGAACTATTTGTAGAGTTTCCTCTATCAACAGATATATTCCAAAAATCATTAATTGAAGTTTGTCTAATTTCTAGCTTGCTTTCATTTGCATCAGTAGAAATTAAGTGTAACTCTGGATCAGCATTTTCAACAATTAAGTGACCACTGCTGTCAATTAAAGGTACAGTGCCATCAAGATCAGGTAAAGTAATTGTTCTATCTGCAGTAGGGTCTTCTACAACAAGTCTTGTTTCATTTGCATCTGAGGTATCACCCTCAAAAACAATATCCATACCTGTTGCAAGATATAGTTCATTTTGATTGATGTTTACCCTGTTAGAGCCATCAATGTAGAAAAACAAAGAATCACTACTTCTGTCACTAATATTACTTAAAGCACTAATTGCAGGATAACTACCGCCCAGAGAAGAACCCGATGTTTCGCCACCAAAAGTTAGAAACTCGTTATTTCCAATATCTGCACCGTTTGTAAAGGTTGGGTGCTCTGTAGAGTTAGCTAGTGCAACTGTACCATCTGCATCTGGAATAGTTACAGTTCTGTCAGCAGTTGGGTCTGTAACAGTTAGAGTTGTTTCAAAGGCATCTTCAGTAGCACCTTCAAACTGAATGTTAGAACCTGCATGTATTTCATCTGCAAATACATCTAGCCAACGTTTTGCATCAGTACCTAATGTATAGGTGCTGTCAACACCAGGAACTATACTAGCAGCTTCAGACGAGCCACTTGTAGGTACTATATTACCGTCTAAGTCTCCAGTAACATTACCTTCAAGGTCAGCTACAATAGTCCCAGATGTACCACTAAACACTTCAGAAGTATTTGTTGCATCAGGAATGAATGTAAATTTACCTTCGGAATCATCAAAACCAAAGAAACCTACTTTTGCTGTAGAACCATCATGCCAATTAAATTCAATACCACGATCTTTATTGTCATCTGATGCAGGGGCTGTGTCTCCACCTATAGTAAAGATAGGATCGTCAATAGTTACAATAGTACTGTTTACTGTAGTAGTTGTACCGTTTACTGTAAGGTTTCCAGTAATCGTAGCATTACCACCGACAGATAGGTTACTGTCTAGTGTAGTTACACCTGTAACATCTAGTGTACCTAAAAAATCAGCATTAGCACTGTTGAAGTTTACAGCAGGAACTCCTAACGATGCTATTTGTAGATTACCACTATTTTCCTGTAGTTGGGCATAAGTAATACCATTTTTTCTAAGTACAAATAAACCGTTAACAGTATCTAAATCAATGTAAGTACCTGCACTTACGTCTATCATACCTGCAGCATCAATATTTAAACTTGAACTAGTATTTATGTTCATTGTAGTGGTAGAGTCTAGTGTAAGATCACCTGTCACATCAATAGTAAGACCACCAGAAGATACATCAATCTCATTATCTGTAAGAGTCATATATCCGTTATCACCAAATATACCTGTATCAATGTATCCAGTACCATCAATATATAAATCAGCCCACTCAGAACCTAAAGAACCAAGATGATAAGTATTATCAGCAGAAGGAATAATAGAAGAAGCAACGTCAGCATTTATAGTAACAGTATCTGTAGCTGCATCACCTAAAGTAGTGTTGCCATTTAAAACAGTGTTACCATCAACAGTTAAGTTTGCATCTAATGTAGTATTACCTGTAACATCTACCGTACCTGCAAAGTCTGCATTAGCTCCTGTAAATGCTACTGCTGTAGTGTTAGAAGCTCCACTCCTAATAGTAAGTTCCCCACTAGTTTTAGCAAGTTGAGCAAAATCAGTATTACCACCTTGTAATTGTATTGATCCGTTGTCAGCATTTATAATTATTTCACGACCTGCATCTAATTCAATGTCTGCCGTTGCGCCTACTGCTGTTATTGCAAGACCATTTGCAGCACTGCTAATATCGGTGTTTGTAATAGTAAGATTATCAGAAGTACCAAAAGTTCCAGTGTCAATACTAGCTGTCCCTTCAATATACAAATTATTCCATTGTTTAACGGCAGTACCTAAATTTTGATTTGATGAATTGTTAGGGATAAGATCAGTAATAAAATCTGCATTAACAGAAATAGTATCCGTATCATCACTACCTAATGTAACATTACCATCAACAGTTAAATTACCACCAACACTAACATCACCTGTAATTGTAGCATTCTCGTGAATTTCAACAGTATCAATATAACCTACACCATCTACATATAAATCTTTAAACTCAAGACCTGAAGCACCAAGGTCTATGTCGTTATCTGTTACAGGTTTAAGTACTCCGTCTTCTAATCTAAGTTGTTCTACTGCGGCACTAGACACATCATTGTAAAAACTAATTCTGTTATTGGCTTCATCAATAACTACTTTATTAAAAGCACTTGTGTCAGAAATTAATGGTACGTATGCACCTTCTGCAGTAGCTCCATCGTGAGCATGTCCTGTAGCTTGATTAAATGCAGCTAAAATTTGATCAAACTCTGCGTTAAGTGGCCCTGCTTTAACTACCGCATTGGCGATAATTGTGCCTACACTTTGTCTTGTATAACCTGCCATTTTATAACCTGTCTCCTGTTCCGAAAGTAATCACTAGACCTTGAACACTATGTGATGCATCGGCACTATTAGTAACATATCTTATTGCTGCTGATTTTCCTGATCCAGAAATATTTGTTCTTTGTACGGGTGATGGGTTTCCATCATATATTGCTGTACTATTATATATTGCCTCATTGTAGTAGGCAGCAGCACCTTCTGTGTCTAAATTAAAGTCAGAAGGATTTAATGTAGCAAAATCTTCATAGTCATACACAACTGACATAACTATTGAGTTATCTCCCTCAGAACGTAAATATGTAGCTACACTATAAAATATCTTTCTTTGTTCTGGGTCTTGCATGTGATAGAATGGAGTTTGAAATAAACTAAATATATTTTCCCCATCAAAGTCATTACCTTGTTCTTGTCTGTGAACTTTTCCATCTGTGCTTCCGTGTATTACATATTCATACTGTCCTATATAACCACTGTCTGCACAAGTAGATGTAATACCTAAAAGTTGACCATACTCAAACTGTAATCCATTCGGTGTCTCACGATACCCACCAATAATACCTTGAGTATCTACACCACCAAACATATATCTAAATTGGCTTTTCTGCCTAACTACAACGGCATTTAAACCATTAAGGTCTGTATCAAAAACAATATCTGTAAATATAGATTGAATATCTTTAGACACAGTTTCTAAGTTTACATCACCAATTCTGTCTGTTGCACTAATGGGACGTAAACCGTCTTGAGATAAAAACAATAAGTCTCCACCAATTTCAATAACACTATCAGTAGCCATACAACCTAGATTATCTGTAATTTTTACTACACCAAAATCTGACCTATCTGAACCTACTATTTTACTTATATTATTTGTTCCAAATACATATAGTGTGTCTCTAAAAGGTTTTATTGCTACTACCTCAAACCCCATATTAAAAAAACCAGAACCTAAATCCGCAGTGTCACCATAGTCTTCTTCATCATTAGGAGCACTAAAATAAAGATAAGTAGGGTATGTAGAATCTCCTGCTAACCACATATGTTCAGAATGTGCTGTTGCATATTTTGGAGCAGTAGGAGCATTAGAGTCAGTTATTTGTGTATAAGTAGTTCCATCGTATGTAGATGCAGGATTTACACCATCTGTCATAATTACTTTAGGTGTACCCCAGTTATATTTATTAAATCTAACTTTAGTTACACCTGTCATTGTAGGCGATCCAGAAGTAGTTACAGCAACCCAAGCTTCTGTGGTAGTATTCCAGTAATGTAAATAGTTATTGCCACTAGTAGGCTCACGACATGCTAAAATACCATCATTAACACCGTTAGCAACACAGACTCCTAAAACATTTCCTGTGCCTCCAACTGTACCATAGTCATTGCTAAAACCACTTATACGTCTATAACCACCAGTAACTGATGGTTCATAGTTAATTAAACTAATAGCAGAACCAGGACTTGTTTCACCTTGAGATAGCACATCTCTACTAGTGTTTAGTCCACCCTGACAAAATACTTTAAAGGAACCTAAATTATCGGGCATTAAATCACACTATTAAAAGTACTATTTGACGGACGTTGTAAAACAGTTGAACGTAAATAAAGATTATCGTCCAACAAAAGTCGCCTCATAGATTTAATTCCTTCTTCAAAATTTTGTTGGTGTATAGCAGCACTTTGTTCATTGCTCCTAAATCTCATAATAAACATTATAGCACCATCAACAATAACATGATCAAAACGAGAAGGAATAGCACAAGTATCATCATAATTAACAAGCTCATCTGGATAAGTAAAATAAATATATTCTATATCATATACATTATCTGTTAACGGAGTAACCCCAAATTTTTCTTCGTATGTTTGATATACGTATAAAGGTTTACCTATGCCATTTGTTTGATCGCCTTCATCATCTTGTGTACGATAATTATGTATATAATCATTATAAGTTAAAGTACGTAAAGGTCTAGGAGTATTGTCTAATCCTGTAGTCTTTTTTAGAAAAAACGAATCCCAATCAACTGTACCCATGTTTGTTGGAAAATCATAAGTACGTTGTCCTGTAACTAAAGTTTGAGTATACGTTGTTTTTAAAAAAGGCCACTCTTGACCGTCCTGTAAAATAAGACGAATACTATTATTAACAGCATCCTTTACTAAAGCTTGAACATTTCTAACCGTATCAAATCCATTACCTGCAACATCTAAGGTAACTTCATTTAATCTTCGTAATGTATTGTTAACTAACGTTATATATGTAGTAGCCATGTATCAAACCTTTAATTAGAGTAGAGGGGCCGTTAAGCCCCCCTAAGTTTTATCTATGCTAGTGTGTCACGATCAACTTCTGCCGCACCACGTGTTGCTTCATTTACATCAACAACAATTGCCCATACACGAGCAGTTACTGTTGCTGCAGGAGAAGCACCTGCAGTACCAGTTACGTCAATAGTGTCTTCTGCTGCAACGATACCCTGAGTTTGAGTACCAAATGCAAAGTCACCTGCAGAACCACTGTCTACGGCTGTAGCAGCCATAAATGTAGTTGTGCCATCTGTAACTGTAACGTCATAGTCTGCCGAGTCCATTGCATCAATCAACTCAACACCTGCTGCTAGAACAAGAGTACCTGCTCCAACAGTTGGACCTGTCACTGTACCAGTTGTAGTTGGAAGTTCAACTTCCTTTTCAACCATGATTGCTTTTGAAAGCAAAGAGGTAGATTTAGCCATTGTCCAATTCTCCCTATGCTAAGTTATATGCTGCAGTAACGATTGCTTCAGGACGAAGAATCTTGCGACCGTATAGGTGCATACCACGAACAATATCTGCAAATGAATCAGGGTCACGGTATGTTTCAGTTTTGTTGATCTGCTCTGCAGTTGCAACGGCTGAATCATGTCCTGCAACAATGATACCAAAGTTAGAGGCATTTGAGCCACCAACAGTTGAAGAACCTGTACCTAGTGAAGGTAGGTTATTCGATGTGTAAACACGGAAGCCATGTAGGTTAGTTACTGACAACCCGTTCTGTAGTCCTGAACCACCGAAGTCGGCATTCAATAGACGTGAGTCTTCATCTTTCAAGACTTCCATGAATACTGGGTCCACAACGATCCAACGACCTTGTGTATCAACATTCTGTTGGTCCATCAAACGAGACATACGTGCAAGAATTTGCAACGGGAATGCGTTACCTGCAGTTGCAGATTTCGCAGCAGTAGCACCACCTGCACGAGGTTCAATACCAATAGATTGGTTAGCTGTACCTGCAGAACCAGAAGTGTTAGTAAAGTCAGATGCGTCTAGTGACATAGAAGCCAATAGTTCAGCACCAACTAAGTTAGCACCACTTGAAGCTGTAGGAATAGCCTTTGAGCCATTTACAGTTGTGTTTACTGCGTCTGCATTCGAGTGAAGTGCAGACTGTTTAAAACCAGATAGATAGCCAAGAACTTCTTGGTCCATTTGGTCAGCCAAACGATACGCAGCACGATCACTTGCAAGGCTTTGGAAATTGACGTGACTATGAGCTTCCTCAATATCATCGACTTTGAAAGCAAAATAGTTAGCTTTGTCAATAGTCAATGAAAAGTCTTCATCGTCCAAATCTTGTGGTGTGATTTGTGTACCACGTTCATATGTTTTTACGGTGATTTCAGGTTCTTTAATGATTTTAACTGAATCACCCATGTTTGCAATCTCTCCAAAATAATCAGAGTTTGTGACTGCTTCAACAACAGATGCCTTGCGGAATGCAAGCTGCACCTGTTTGGAATAGATCACTGGTGAAAAATTACCATTGGGTAAATTACCATGACCTGCTGCTTTTGCGAATGCCATTATATTTCTCCTTAAAAGCAATTACAGATGCATAACATACAGATACTTAATTGGAGGCTAGACATCGTAGGGTGCGTAAAATATAACACTTGGCCTTTGTGCTATACTTACGGGCCATGAATTACTAGGTAAGTCCGTAAGGTCTGTTGTCTGCGGATTAGTGTAACATTACAGGTAGTCCATAAGGGGCTGTATTAGTTACATTATATATAGTTATAACACAGTTAACTATATTGTCAATACAATTTATCGGGCAGAACCTGATAAATCATAAATAAAGTTGCCTACTCGAATAGCTTCCATAATCTCTTCAGATCGTTTTTCGTATTCTACTGCAGACATTGCAGCTACCTCAGATTCAAGGATTGCATTTCCTTGATAATTAGATTGAGGTGCACTACGTTCATTACGTGAATTTACAGACCGTGCTGCATCTTTACTAGACGATGAGCTTTTTGTTTTAATATTACGGTCTGCTTTATACAAATCAATTGCACGGGCTGCTGAACGAGCATCTTCATTATTTTCGTACAATGCATCTTGTACCCATTTAGGTTGTTCTTCAGCCCAATTGTGAAAGTCATCACTGTCACGGATACTATCAAAGTCAGGGTGTATTTGCATTAACTGTGCTTCAGCACGTTCACGAACAGCATTAGCTTTCATTTCGTCAATTTCACGTACACGATCTTCAAGACCTTGTGATTGCTCTTGTGCTTTTTTAATTGCAATAGTTTCAACAATTGCTGCTACATCAGGATACTTCTTTGCCCATGCATCAATATCTTCATCTGACTTTGGTAACTTAATTTCTTGTTTTGTAGCTTGATCTAATTGAGATTTAAGTTGTTTGATAGTATCTTCAAATTCTTTTTCTTTTTGTTGTTGGTGTCTACGTAGATCACCATAACGTTTTTTAAAGCTACGTTCTTCTGCATTTTTAGGTTCTTCTTCTACTGGAGGACTTTCTGTTTCATTTTTTTGTTCTGCAATAAGCTCTTCTAATTCTTGCTCTTCTTTTTGCAAACGTTCTTCATTTGTATACTTACGATTAATAAAACTTTTTTTAGGTGTGTTTTCTTCCACCATTTCTGTTGTTGACATTGTATTTCCTTTCTAGGGCCACCGTAGCCATGTTGGATGGGGGATGGGTAGCTAGACAAATATAGCAGATTATTTTTTACGTGCTGCTAATCCACGTGTTGTGTCTGGCTTTCGTACCGATTTAAATACAGGTTTTGCCAAACCACCTTTGCTAAATCCATAACCTCCTACATATCCTTTACCTGCTTCTTGTCCTGCGGCAATAGTATCTTTTACACTAGTACTCGTACTTGTACTCGTAGAAGAAGGAGAACTAAAACTAGTGCCTGTACTTGTTGTAGAAGATGAATCGTCATCATCACTACTATCAAAACCGTGAGTAGCTGCAAAATCTGACCAACTAAACCCATCATCATCATCATTATTATTAGATACTACAGGTTGGGACATTACAATTTGTTCATCACTTGCGGCTACTTCAGTTTGTACATTTGGATCAAGTGATTCATAAAGAACTTGTTTTGTACTTTTACCGCCTAATGCTTCAGCCTCTTCTGCTGCTTTCTTAGCTGCTTCGTCATTAAGACGTTTAGCTTCTTCTTCTGCTCTACGTTTAGCTTCTGCATCACGTGCACGTTTAGCTCGTGCTGCTGCTTCTGCTGCAAGTCTTGCAAGACGTTCTTTCTCTTCTTGTGCTTTATAATAAACATCACGTTGTTGAGCTACAGAAGCACGTTCACCTTGACCTGTAGTTAAAGTTTTTGCAACATCTGTACGTGCTAAATTTACTAAGTAATTAGAAACTTGATTGGCTACTTCTGGTGTAATTCCAGTAGCAATATTCATAGCCGTTTTAGGAATATTTGGATTTTCTAATATGCCTTTTAATTGTTTTCTTATTGCAACACGTCTTTCAATTTCAGGTGTTGCTGCATTCTGTTCTACTAAAAATTCTTCGGCTTTTTCTACCATTTCTCTAGTTTTTTCATTTAATGTTACTTCACGTATTATACGTTGTGCACGTTCTGCTGACAATGCATTTTGTTCTAATAAATTTTGTACTTGTTCCTGACTTGTAAATCCTAACTCCATAATTTCTTTTTGTGTTTCATCTCCACTTAACAAAGATTTCATTTCTATATCAGAAGGGATTTCCTCACCAACCCCCCAAAATACTCCTGCACCACCTAAAGTAGGAACTTGACTATCTTCTAGTATTGTTGGTGCTCCAAACTCTTCAGGAAATAATTGAGTGTCTTCTTCTGGATCACGTATATTTACTGGAAATAAATTAGTGTCTTCTTCTGGATCACGTACATTTACTGGAAATAAATTAGTGTCTTCTTCTGGGTCAATACTAATTGTAGGTTTTACTGGTTTATCCATTTCTTCAGTAACCTCTGAGGATGGATCATTGTTGTTTTCTTTTTCAGCAACGTTTTTTACTTTTTCTTTTTCGTCATCAGTCAATCCTAGTGCATCACCTACGGTGTTAATTATACCTTCAATAACACCACTTATTCCAGTTTTTTCTGTTGTACCTTCTAATTTAGCTTTTAACTCTTGCAAAGCTGCAACTTGTCCTGAAATAGGAGTTTTCTGTGCTTGTGCAATTTTACTATCAATCATTTCTAGGATAGTCTTTTTCTGGTGTTTATTAGCAAAATGTACAAGAGCACCCAAAGGACCGCCACCTACTGCTGATACAACACCTGTAGTAATACCACCAAAGTTTACAACTTTCTCTGCTTCATCAATCCACATCTGTAGATCATTACCATCTGTAGCAGATGTATCCATTTGCCAACTACCTGCTTTTTGAAACTCTGTTTTTTCAGGTAGTTTAGAATCGTCCCCACCGCCACCTGTAGATGTAATAGTTTCTTCAGGAATAATTTCTTCTTCTTCTTCTTCATCAACGTCAAGGTCAAATTCGTCTGCATACTCTTCCATTGTTGCAGGAGGCAATTCTCCATTTTCTTCAAAGTATGCACGATCTTCTGGTTCAAGGGTATCTAAAAATTGTTTAAGTGGTATGTATCCTTCTGGAACTTCTTCTTGAGGAACTCCATCTATAGTACGTATACTAACCCGTTCAAAAGTTTCTGGATCAATATACTCTACAAAAGAAGCACCTTGACTTACTCCAAGATTACTTTTAGATTTACCATAAATCATTTCAGGTTGATTTCCACCTGTTTGCTGTCCTAGCAATTGAAACTGCTGTCCTACAGTACCCATACCACCTGTATTCATATGTGCAGAGTTAGCCATAATCCGTCCGTCAGGCATACGATGATAGCCTTGAGGTACTCCCCCCTGCGCCATCTGTTGTTGTGGCATCTGTCGTGGCTGTTGTTGAGCCATAGGGCTAATCTGATTGTAAGGAAGATTGTCAGGAATAGTTGCCTCGTGAGAATTGCCAAACTGCCCCATACGATTCATATTCTCTAAACCTTGTTTTGCGTCTTGCCGCATTTTCATTAAACGATCTAGACCAATATAACGAACTACATCAGCAGGTAAAACAAACTCACCCTCACTAAGCATGGCAGGAATATCATCACGTACCTCTTTTTGTGTACTACCTACAGGTACATTATTTCCTGACATAGGATCACGTGTTTCTCCTTGGTCACGTAAACCACCATCTTCAAAGAGTTCCATTTGTTTACCGTACATATTAACTTCCTTACTGTGTTTTTAGTACTTCATCTCGCAGTAGTTTAAGTCTGCGTAGTTGATATACTGCACCTTGTGCTCTATGCACTTGCTGCAGATTATCTGTTTGTTCCATAATACGATGTTGACTGTCTATTAGATAGTCTAAATAGTTACTGAACTCCTGCCATTGGCGGCTGTTCTCCACCAGTTGGCGCAACTTCTTGAGGTGCTCCTTGTCCTTCATTTCCACTAAATCCTTGTTCTTGTGGGGTAGGTGCTTGTCCAGTTCCTATGGTTCCTCCACCTGCTCCCGATGTGTCCATTGCATCTGCTCCTGCAGGTGCTCCTTGAGGTTGCTGCTGTTGCATCCCCTTCATAAGTTCAGCTTGAATAGCTGCCTCATTCATATCGTTGGTAACTTTGTCGGGATCAAGTTCTAAAGATTTTGCAATCTCACGAATAATATATTGGAATTTTGCAAACGGTGCAAGTGCAGGGTTAGAGGCAACTTGCAAGAATTGCATTAGTCGTTGGCTACGTACTTCATTAGCCATAAGTGATTCTGTTCCACGTGCTTTAACTTCTAAATCACCTTTAATCTCAGGATCAAAGTCAAACTGCATATTAAAACGAAACAGACCTTCACCTAAAGGACGAAGTAAGTAATCGTCTACGTTCTTGATGACATTCTTGATGCCGCCCTGTGCAGCACCCATTAACATACTAATACCAGAAGCTGTACGACCTACGCCTGATACACCTGTCTGTCCATGTGCAAAGGATGGAAAACCTGTAGATTCATCAGCAAGTACTCGTGCCTTGTCAAACAACTGTAAGTTCTCACCTGCAACGTTAGGGAACTTAGTGCCAAAGATAGCTTGCCCTGGAGCACCACCTTGTCTTCTGAACACTTTCCCTGGATATACTGATAGGTCTTGTCCTGGGACTAAGTTAGTTTCATCTACCTCTATCAGCAAGTTGCCTGACAATACAGCATTATCTACAGCCATACGCATAAAGCCATTCATCAGGGTTTGGGTATCATCCATATTTTCAGCAATACCTACACCAAAGAATGAATATGGATTTAACTCGTAGGGTGCAGCCATGTAAGGAATCTTTGCAGGTTTAAATGGGTTAAGCACCATTCTAAGCAATTTGTTATTGCACACCCACACATTTGCTTGTAGCTCGTCTACATCTTGTAATTCACGGGGAATGTCTACACCTTGCTCTAATAGCATTTCAACATCTACCATGCCCCAATACTCTAATACTTCAAAACGTTCTATGCCATGCTCTGATGCATAATCAGATAAATCATCTTCCCAATATTCTTTACTATAATTTTCTCCAAATGAAATAGCCTCGTCAATAACAGAGCTACGGAAGTAAGGACGTTTCTTTAGTGCACGTAATTGTGAACGTGACATTTTATGACGTTCAATTACATATTGAGCTTCGTCCATATTATTTGCATCTGGATCAGGATAAAAATTCCATACAGATACATGCGAGACTTGCGGAATTGTTTTAAACTCAGGCGAATAATCTCCTGAATCTTCATCCCAATTTGGGTATTCTTTATCAACGGCAAATGGTCCTTTCATAACTCCTGTACCAAACAGTGCCATTTCAAACGATGTACTGCGTAAGTGTTTAGATGCAGACGATTCTTCAAGTTGATCTTGAATTTTCTTTTGCATTCTTTTAGCTGCAATCATTGCAGGACTAAACGTTACTGCTGTAGGGGTTTTGCCTGCCCCCATTTTAATTCCACTAATACCATCTAATTTTTCTTTTAGTTCTGGGTTTAACATTTCTGCTAATGTTTTAGCAGTTGCACCTTTAGGTATTTCTTTACCGTCACCTTTATAGCCATATGGATTAACTAACTTATCCATATCACTTTCTTTCATAGCTTCTGGTAATTGTGGGTTAGCATCAAAGTGAATGTCTTCTACAATACCATCAGGTAGTTCCGTAGGATCAATAGTAATAGGAAAACGATTGTTAGCAAATAGTACGTCAACAATTTGTCCATAGGCTGCTAGTGTTTTAGTTTTAGTTACTTTAATGAATACACGAGACTTTTCTGCTTCTGTAAATTGCACATCTGGTCCATATAGACCACGATAGTTACGATATGCTTTTAGCCACCGTTCTTCGTCTTGCCTACGATAAGTTTCTGCACGAGTATATCGTTCCATAATAAATGGAATAATATTAGAAGATTCGTAATCTGTTTCAGGACTATCTGTGTCCTCTAAGATTATAGCATCGTCTTCTATAAATACTTCATTGTCTTCTGCCATTTATTTTTCCTTAATATCCAAACGTAGAATCTGCTACCCTCATACCCATAGACCTTGTAGAGTTTGGGTCATAATCAAATATACTAAATCTAGGACGAGACATTATACCATATCTTAATGCATCGTATATATGATCTTCAGACTTTGTATCCACATCTTCTGGATTCTTTCTGTCTAATGGTATGGCAGGTATTTGAGCTACAGAGTTTACACAAGTATTGAAAAACACCAATCTGGGTTCTTCTGTAAATTCATCTAACTGTAAACGTCTATGTATTTCGTTTTTACCTGCTACACGAGAGCCTTTAGAACGATCTGATGGCCTCCATCTACAACCTTTGCTTATCATTTGTTCTGCCAAGCTAGGGCCAGTATCTCCACGTTTATGCCATAAAGAACTGTCTAGTACCCCATATTTAATATTACCATCTTCTGATTCTAATTGCAATACCATATCTGCAAGATCAGTAGCTAAAACTTTACTGACGTATAATTCTCTATATACGATAAGTTGTTCATCAGGCGCAACGGCAAACCAAAGCACAGCACTGTAAGAACCATAACCATAATCACATGCCCTAAACTTAACCCAATTACTAGGTATATCATATGGTTCAACTACATGCACGTTTCTATCAAACTCTGTAAATGCAGCACCTTCTTTAATGTCCCAATCACCCTCTAGTAACTGTCTACGTTGTTGTTCAGGCAATGACAATAGCATTGCTTCATAGTCACCTTGAGTAGCTAGGTAAGGATTGTCTGAAAGACGTGCAGGTATAAACCTACGTTTAAATAGTGACTTTCCTGCTTTGGCATGGCCTTCAGGATATTTAAGCTCATTGCCTGTTTCAATATCTGTTGCATTAAAAGCCTTTCCTGCAGGAGCAGGGTCAATAAACATTTTCTTAACCCAGTTATGACCCCTACCTCCTGGGTTTGTAGTTGCCCTCATAAATATAGGCAAGTCGGGTGCAGTGGACCGTAGACGAGAACGCATGTAGTTCCATGCAAATGGGGTAGCCCATTGGGTTAATTCGTCAAAGCCTATCCAACTAAAAGCTAGACCTTGGTAACGGAGAACGTCATCTTCCTTGTCTAGGTATGACATCCAGAGCCTCGCACCAGAGGGCGCAGTCCACTGCATCTTTCTTTCTGACCATTTAATTCCAGGCCATATCTGAGGATACATTTCTTGAGATTTAAATATAAGCTCTCTAAGTTCCTCTGTTGTGTGCCGTAATAATAAACCCGAAAAGTTAGGGTGTCCCATATACCGTAAAGGATCAGCTAACATTGCATAAGATTTACCACCACCTGCACTGCCACCATATAATACTTCACGTTCACCTGCCGCAAGAAACTCTGTCTGTGGACCTTCATTAGGTTTAAAAATTACGTTATGCTGTTCCTCAATAGGAATTTCATCAACTATTTTTGCAGGTTCATGCTTGGGCTTCGTAACACTCTTCTTCGGTTGCTTTAGCACCGAGTCTTTTGTTGTCGATTTCTTTCGCCTTGGCGATTGCCTTTTCTGCATATTTTGCCCATCTGCGTAGGCTTGCAGCTTTGTTTTTTCTTCGTTTTTCATTTTCCAACCGTTTACGTAAACCTACGTGAGATATGTCTCTACCTGTATTTCGTGTTAGCCAGTTAGCTACTTCACGATATGAATATTGTTTTAAGTATTTTTTAGCCTGTTCAAGCATATTAAGTTCATGCTCAATAGGTAATAATGCATCGGGATCGTCAGGGTCTACTTCGTATCCAAATGGAACGGTCCTAGATATTCGGGGAATAGGTAGCCATTCATTATCTTCTTTTATATCTGTCGGTTGGGGTAACTTCCACTTTTGTAGAGGTTTAGTCATCTTCATCCATTTGTTTAGGTGGCATTAACATTACACCACCTTTTGCTTCTACTTGCATCTTTTCTGTTTTTACTAGACCAGTACGATCTAATAACTCTTTTGCTGCTGACATTTTATCACGAATACCTAATTCAGTTGGATCATACAAAGCACCAACCATAGCCATTGCAGCTTTAGGAGCATTACGTGCCATGTATGCAGATGTAGCATCTAGTATTTCTTCTTTTAAAGAGTTAATAACTTCCGTAGATGAAGTTGCGTCTGAGTATCCTGCAAGTTTTTTTGCAGCTACAATATCTCCACCTGCTTCGTCGAATAATACTGCAAGTAATTTTTGTTGTTTATCTGTTAATGTTCGTGCCATTTTACATCTTTCTATTAAACAATGCAAGTACAAAATTAGCCATTGATCTACCTATTTCAGTTGGAGTTGGTAATAGCCAACCTAGTATTAATAATAACATGACCCAAGGAGGAATGTTCTGGTTTTGTATTAAAAGTTTTTCTACTGGTCCTGCCTCAACTTCTTTTGTTTCAGTTATTATATCTCTTCCTGCATTGTTACTTTCTTCTTCTTCGTATGTTACGACTGCTTGTTTATTTTCTTTTCCTATCTGTGCGTTGCTGTTTACGGTAGGACCATCTGATCCCCCTAGAAATCCTAATGTGCTTAAACCACATCCTGATAAAAAGAAACAAAGAAGTAACCAACGCATTAGACCATCATTTCAAAATGTGGCCCATCTAAAAACGGTCTACGTCCTTGTGATCTTCGTAAGTCTATGTAAGCATTCATTGCATCTTCTGCAGTGTCTTCATAAAAACGAATGTCTCCTTCAGACCATGCTGCACCCCACTTAATTGGAACTTCTAGTTCTTCTGCAGCTATAGCCATAGCATCACAAATGTTATCATAGACATTTAATTCCCAAGAAACATCTGAACCAAAATAAGCTACAAGGTCTACAGCATGTGAATATCCATCTTCTTGTATAAGGTGTTTACTTTTCATAGTCTGTGATCGACCAGAGTTATATAGCTCTTCTTGTTCTTGAAGAGTCCTAACCCCATATGTTACTCCAAAATCAACATCTGTTACTTCTATGGCTCTTTTAACAACTCCCACCAAATCAGGATGTACACCTTCTAATTTATCTAAAGAACGATTACTTAAACTAAATCCCATTATCTCATATCCTTTTTCATAGCAACTTTATTTCCCATTGGCTTTCCTGCCATATAAGCTGTAGCACCCATATACGCAGCTACAATACCTGTTTGTGCAATATAGAATAGCCCAAGCAAATCTGCAAGGGCATTAACTCTTGTGTCTGACATTATAGGTGTAAATAAAAATACTGTAAATATAATCATCATAGCCATAGCCACCCACGCCATTTTCTTTTGTGACTCAGCTTTTTCTTCACGTAGCTCTATTTCAAGCATACGTTCTTTCATTGCTACTTCAGCTTCGGTGATTTCTCCATCACCATCAATGTCAAAGTCAACCACCACTAGACCCTCCGAAAACGTTTAGCCGTTTTAGCAGCACCTTTAGGTTGTTTAGAAAATTGTTTACCTGCTGCTGTATCTTTTCTTTTCTTTGCCGTACTTGCTGCATACTGCGAACTAGACATTGCTTTAATCGCAGCTTCAGGGAGGTAACGTTCTCCCGTAGCTTTCGAGCCTTGTGTAGAAGGTTTGCCACTTTTAGTTCTCCACTTCTGTCGTGTCCATCTATCTAAACTTTGTTGTGATTTTGCTTTAGCCATTTACTAACCATGCTATAAATATAAGAGCACCAATACCTGAAAGTAATAATAAACCTGTAACCGTCCACGTAATAATAGCTTCTTGTATTTCAGCTTTACGGTACTCTTGTTCTTTTTTCTGTTTACGTATACGTCCCTCAGTAGCCACTAGTTCATCCCATGCAGATGGCCCCATGCTGAAACTGATCCAATCCTTTAATTCTTTTCTCATGGCTTCGGCTTTCTTTTTAGCCGTAAATATTTCTAAAGCTTCAGCCTCTACTGAATCTCCATTAAGAGCTTTCCACCAAGGAGGATTTTTATTTTTTTGTTCGGCATAAGACAAATCACTCATGGCACTTGCCCATTGAGTTAGTTGTCCAGACATATCCTGCAAATCTTTACCTACCTGAAAACCTTTTTTCAAAGCATTAAAGGCAACAGTGGCTCCACTGATTATTGTAACTGGGTCCATGTTAGCCTCTAATTTTTGTAGCCACCGCCTTTGGCTTTATATTGTTTTGCAAGCATTTGGGCTTTACGTGCAGACCACTGACCTGCCTTGCCCCCTTTGGTTCCTGACTTAATGCGGTTAAACAAATTCCTACGCATAGTAGGCTTAGTATAATTTCCTGCCGCATTTACTTTAGACTTTGTAGCCATATCGTAAAACTCTTTCTATATCGTACCGACCTATGCCTATATCTCTTAGTTCTGAGTCAGTCATGCTATACAATTGATCACGGGCAATTCTTCGTTTTGCAGATTCAATTCTAGCTTCAATTAGTCTATTAAATATTTTTTTTAACATATCTATCTCCTTTGTTAACGGTAAACTTAATTACCAGAGATAGTTATATCATATATAGTTATAGCATACTACATACAATTTTGCAACCCCGTTATGCTCTGGACGGATTGTACAGTTGTCTTGCAGATAGAGTAACATCAAATGTACCCGAATCTTTATATGCTAAAATTTTATCTCCTGCATGTAAATGCATTCTTGATGCATCCAATACATTTAATGCTGTATTCCCTGATATGTTTTTACTTTTAATAATATTGTGATATTGGTTATCGTCTTTGTGAAATAGTTGTAGTGTAATTTTAGCTGATGATGTACCACCATTTGTAATTATAATCATGTCTACCGTAGAATCATAGTAATCTGGAACAACGTAAATTAAATCTGCACTTGCATCAGCAGAAGTAGATGTTACGGTTATACTTTTTGTAGACGTAATATAAGTAGTACTTACCATTTTATTTTTTCTTTAAAACTTTTTTAACTGTCTTAACTACCCATGCTTCATTTACTTCTGTGTCTGGGTTGTCTGCAATAAAATGTCCGTTCTCATCACGAGCACGTTCCATTACAAGTTCTGTTTTTTCTTTGGCTGCGGCTTTCTTTTTCTTAGTCTTTGGTTTGTCAATTCCTAGAATACCTTTAATCTCAGCCACGTCTGTAATACGATTACCTTCGGCATCTGTAGTAAGTACCATTTCTTTGGTATTCATATCCATTACTGCATTGCCTTTATCCAAAACCATATATCCTAGTTTTGTAATTTCATTCATTTGTTCTGGTGTCATTTTTTCTTCCTATTATCCACTACACTTATTGTAGTTCCAGTTGTTCTAAAATCATTTGATCCAAAGTTACTTTTAACTCCCATGCCACCTTTATACATTCCCATTGGCATTCTTGGTTTAGTATTAGATTTTTTATTTCTATCATTCATAGGGTTAAATTGTTTAGAATTTGTACTTGGTGGTTTTGTTCTTGGTGTTGATAAACCTTGACGTACACTAGGTCTTTGTCTATTGTTTGGACCTCTAGTAGAAGGAGTTCTTCCTGTAGGTTTTTTAGGTGTAGTTGTTTTAATCCTTGGGTCTAATGTTTTTATATCTTTTGGGTCTATGTTAGACCTTGTTGGGCGTTTACGTACAGGTTTTGGAGACATAACACCTTTTACTGCAGGACCAGTAGACTCCTGACCTCTTTTAATAGGTTTAGGTCTGGGCTTTGTTCCTCCTACAGGTTTCGTTTTAACAGGTGCTTTAGGTGTTCCTGTTGGTTTTTTCCTTGGAGGTTTTTTCGTGGTGTCCATTCCTGGATTTACAGCAGGCTTAGGTCTTGGGGCTAAAGTATTACTACCTGATTTATTTTGTCTTTCCAATGCAAGTTTTATTTGCTCCATATAACTTGGAGGTGCAGGTTTAGATGGAGTCGCAACAACTGGATCAGGTTCTTGTCTTTCTGCAGTTTCAAATACCCAATCAGGTACATCTACCACTGCATCATTACCCATTACAATCTGATTTTGGCCTGCTCTGCCGCCACCCATCATGCCGCCACCGAGACTACCAATCCACTTTCCATCTTTATAAAGTTTGTCACCTTTAATAACATAGTTAGCATCTTGGTTAAACATAGAGTTACCTAGAGAGGTACTTACAGGTACACCAATAGGTAAACCTAATGGAGTTGCTTGAATCCCACCAACACCTTGAGTAGGTCTGCCTAGTCTAGGTTGCATCTCTCTTAATTCAGCAATATCAGAAGCATACGTTGAGTCTACATACGTTTTTAGTTGATTTCCCATAGTCATCATCTGCTCTCCTATTTGAGCAGCTTGAGGAGACTGATTGTACTGCATCATAATTCGTCTTTGTGCTGAAAGCTGTTCACTTGATGTTTCTTGCCCCATAGGAGGAAGACCTGCATTAACAAGTAATTGATTTATCTGTTGAGTACGTTGTTGATTAAGATTTTGCATCTGCATTTGGTAATCTTGATACAAAGAGTCATTTCTTAATTTTTCTTGAAATTGATTTTGTAACGCAGTATATCTTGCAGATGGAGCTGTTAATGTATTATTCATATTAACAACAGGTCTGGGTCTTGCTACTCCTACCATATTGGGAGGAGGCACACGTCTTTGCATAGGAGGTTGTCTTCCCATTCTTGGTTGCGTTCTTGGGTCTACAAATCTACGACCTCTACTTGGTCTGGATCGACGTACTGATCTACGCCCCTTATTAAATTCATCTTGTAAAGCCATTACGTAACCTTTCCTATATTGACTTCAGTACAAGCAAGTTTTGCATATATACCTTTTGCTAAAATACTTTTTGTTAACTGTGTTCCTTCTTTAACACATTGTTCTTCTGTATAAAACGGTTCGGACTTAACCATAACTTCACAGGCTAATGCAGATGGGCCTGAACAAGCCAGTATAATCCCGATCCACATCTTATGCCATTTTCATGCCACACGTAGGACATTTCTTAGTTGCTGATCCACCTTTAGCCATGTACCCCATTTTATTACGTACACCTTTAGGTAATTTAGATAAACCTTTATTTCCTTTAGGCGCAGTTTTCAGTGATCCACCTTTAGCCATTTTCTTTTTTCCATATGCCACGATACTTCCTCTACTTATGTTTAGCCATACCGCCACACGCCATTGTAGATTTTTGTGTAGCTTTCATAGATGCACCACAGTTGGCGTATCCACCTTTGTTAAATTTTTTACGAGCCATACCACCTTTTGCTTTTCGATCTGGTCCAGTATCGTACATCTTACGTTCCATTTTATTTAAAGCCATATCTTGTCTCTCCTTTTGTGATAGACGTTTTAACTTAGCTAAGTTACGTTTAGCTTCCGCACTTAGTTTTTCACGTGCATCCATATTACGTACTACGGTTGCTATTTGATTATTTGTAGGGTTGCCAATAATCTCCCCATCTTTAGTAATGCCATTCTCTGTGTTACCTACCATCATGTCACTAGCTTTAAGTTTTTCTTTCTTACCAACAGTACGACGACCACCACCCATTTCTGAAAGAGTGACACCTTTATCTCTGCTTGTCTTTTCACGACGAGTCTTAGCTGCAGCACTGGTACGTGCTTCATCTGCTTCACGAGACAACCGATTAAGCCGAGTCAACAAAGCATCTTCTTCTTTTGTAATTGTGCCTTTTTCTTTTTTAGTTTCTAGTTCAGCTACAACCTTAGAACGTTTACGAGAACCCATGCTAAGAGCTTCTTTCATATTGGGCATACTACGTTTACCTTTAGTAACTTTTCCTGCTCTACCTGATTCTACATCTAATGTACCACGAGAAGGTGCTTGACCTTCGTCTAGTTGACTACTAAATTTATCTGCAAATAAATCTTGTGTTGCTCTACGAGCCTTACGTGCAACTTTACTAGCCTTTGCTGCTTTTGATAATAATCCCATTTAAATCACCATTTAACTTTGTGGCTCCAATAACGAGCACTTAACTTACTTGGGCTTGAGTCCTGTGCATTATGTCTCGCATAATAACTTTTCTTACGAGCTTTATCTTTTTTAGATGTAGGATTTTTACCTGCACCACTTACGCCCTGCTGACCAAAACGTATAAACTTGTAAGTGTCACCTTCCTTTGCCATAACACAGTGAGACTTAGTAGGATGGTTAGGAGTACGTTTAGGTTTATTAACTCCTTTCAGCCCTTCTTTTTTCATTTTAGTTTTGACTCGTTCAGGTATCGCCACTGTCTGTCCATCCTTCCATACGCATAGCCCACTCTACATGTTCTAAAGTAAATGACCTACCATAGTAATTCTGTACAGCTTCTCGTACATAGAATACATCACTATGTGGGATATGCAATTTATCTATAGTTCCATTGAGTACGTGATTATAAAACTCAGAAAGAACATCGTCAGTATATAGTTTTACTGATTTTTTACTCATTGTCAAGAACTTTCGTAATAAAATACAAATGCCTCGCCTAAAGGCGGTACATTGTAAGTGTTACATTTAAGTGATTTATTAGTTAAGTATAATTATATCTAACTATATTAACATCTAAGTGATACACTTTAAGTGTTATCTTAGTTTTTATATTAATAGTTTTACACATTTTGTAAGGCGTGTCAACCCCCTACAGTTAAAATAAGAACATTATTCTTGTAATCTTACTTTTTGTAGAACCATGTTCTGTGTAAACCACTATATATGTAATGTGGTTAACACTCCATTTTTCCTGATCTGTGTATTTCTCCATATACATATACGTATACCCCCCGTGTGGCCCCTGCCTGCACCCACGTCACATGCTCACATAGCCTGTATACATACCTATGATGCGTTGGTGTAGACATACGTAATGCATACATACACCATGCATAAGAGAAATTGTTTCATTTCAACAGCTTATACTATGCCGACAACTGTTATGGAATCAGTTGCCATGCTAAAGCATGTATCGTGATAGTAAATTTGTGATCACATGGTGTGTTTCAGAGTCGATGCACATTTATATACCCTATCC